>Ga0307517_10000335_pt1 | contig 81908 bp, 82 predicted proteins | sample 23_EM_MG_FD_194515 | JGI IMG/M metagenome (GOLD analysis project Ga0307517, IMG submission 194515) | Populus trichocarpa ectomycorrhiza microbial communities from riparian zone in the Pacific Northwest, United States - 23_EM | ecosystem: Host-associated > Plants > Roots > Unclassified | place...
CTGATAGATACCACGATAGTAAACGTAGCCTTACCGCAAATACAAGGTAACCTGGGCGCAACACTTGAGAATGTTGCCTGGGTGGTTACCGGGTATGCAGTGGCCAACGTAATCATATTACCTATGTCCGGGTGGCTGGGCAGTTTCTTTGGCCGCAAGAGTTATTTCATAGGTTCTATTATATTGTTTACCGTTGCTTCATTTCTTTGCGGTAACGCACACAGCTTAAACGAGCTGGTCATATTCCGTATCATACAGGGTGTTGCCGGTGGGGGTTTAATATCAACCTCACAAGCCATTTTGGTGGAAACCTGGCCCCGCGAACAGATCGGAACGGCTACAGCCTTGTTTGGTTTAGGTGCTGTGGTTGGGCCAACTGTAGGGCCAACTATTGGCGGATATATTACCGATCATTATACCTGGCAATGGATATTTTATGTAAATATTCCTGTAGGAGCCGTTGCCGCATTCTGTGCTTATACATTTATTAATAAAACGCCCAAGGATGCAAAGGGAAAACCCATTGATTGGTGGGGTATCGCTTTGCTGGCAATTGCCGTAGGTAGTTTACAGGTAATTTTGGAGAAAGGTGAATCAGAAGATTGGTTTGCAAAGACTTACATATTGGTGCTTGCCATTACAGCTGTTTTAGGTACCATTTTATTTATCTGGCGCGAAACTACCTATGAATTTCCGATAGTGAATTTCAAGATTTTGCGCCACCGGAGTTTCGCAGTGGGGATGTTTACCTCATTTATATTGGGCTTTGGTTTGTATGGCTCGGTGTTCGTCTTCCCTGTATTTTGCCAGAACCTGCTCGGGTTCACGGCACAGCAAACAGGAGAGCTATTATTCCCAGGTGGGCTATGTACCATTGTGATGATGCCTTTTATAGGCAAAATGCTTAACAAAGGCATACCTGCACAGTTTATGGCGACAGGGGGAATGTTTTTATTCTTTGTGTTCACATTCATGCTCAGTGGCTCAACTTTAGAAACCGGTGAGTTTAATGTGTTAATACCTCTTCTTATCAGGGGTGTTGGTATGGCCTTATTGTTTGTTCCATTAACTACCCTCGCTATATCCGATTTGAAAGGACCTGAAATGGGACAGGGAACTGGCTTGAACAACATGATGCGCCAGTTAGGCGGTTCATTCGGGATAGCGGCCCTTACAACCATCATTCACATTCGCCAGGGCGTACACCGGAACAACCTGCTAACTAACATTAACCCATATAACAATGCCTTTTTGCAACGTATGCACCTGATGGAGCAGGGCTTTATGGCCAAGGGAAAATCGGCTATTGATGCTACGCAAATGGCCTACAGGGCTATTGAGGGCGCCGTTGTAAGGCAATCATTGTTATTAACTTACAACGATGCCTACCTGATATCCGGGCTGGTCATGTTATTTTCTATCCCCTTAATATACCTGCAGCCGTTTAAAAAGGGTAAGGTAAGCGTGCCGACAGACGCGCATTAAATGATAAAAGCCGTTCGGTTTTGCAACTGAACGGCTTTCCCCAAAAAAAATTTAACAATTAAAAGGTTGTGGTATCAACTCCCTAAAAACACCGGATTATTCTTAAATAGTCCGGCTATTGGAATTGAGTAATCTTATGCTATAAAATTATGAGTTTTAGATCGATATAATCAAGCATTTGGATAAAATATTATCAACAAAATAGCCTCTATCTATCCCCCAAAGCAATATACAGCGCTTTACCGTCCTTATCCGCCCAATAACATTCTCCCGAAATAATCTTTATATTAACCCGCAATTACATTTCTGTAAACAAAAGGGCTCAATAAGAGCTTATTATCGTGGTATGAAGATTTTAAGCAGACAGATTATAAAAGAGTTTTGGAAGGTTATAATAGCCACATTTAAAGGTTTTATCAATGACAATGGTTTAAAACTAAGTGCATCGCTGGCCTATTATACGGTCTTTTCCATTGCCCCGCTCATCATATTGGTTATTTCCATATCAAGCCTCGTATTGAGGCATTATTCTTTCAATGATGCATTGTACGACCAGATTTCGCAATTTATAGGCAACAGCGCTACTAAACAACTGCAAGAGGTCGTAAAAAACCTGGAATTATCCGGCAAAACAGGCACAGCATTCATATCAGGTATTGTTATCTTATTATTGGGTGCCAGCAGCATGTTTGTCGAAATACAGGATTCCCTGAACATGATATGGCGTGTAAAGGCAAAACCCAAAAAAGGCTGGCTTAAATTATTAGAGAACCGTTTTCTGTCCTTTTCCCTTATTATCAGCCTTGGTTTCCTGCTGTTAGTCTCGCTGATCGTCAACCTGGCTGTAAAAGCACTTAGTTCCCGGCTGGAGCGATTTTTACCCTACATAACCGTAACCATCTTCGACCTGGTGAACCTTGGCCTTACCTTGCTGGTAATCGCCATATTATTTGGTATCATATTTAAATTCCTGCCGGATGTCAAGATCAAATGGAAAGATGTACGCGCCGGGGCAATATTTACCGCTTTGCTTTTTATGCTGGGCCAGTATCTCATCGGCTTATATATACAATATACCGCGCAGGGATCTGCCTATGGGGCGGCGGGGTCAATTGTAGTTATTTTGGTATGGATATACTATACCTCAGCCATCCTATACATAGGCGCCGAATTTACCCAGGTATATGCAGAAGCAGTTGGCAGTCGTATCGAACCCGCCGAATATGCGGTATCCGTAATACAAACAGAAGTGGAACACGAAGTGGCCAGCCTTCCGCCCCAAAATCCCCAGCTTCAGGGCAACTTACAGGCCCTTAAAGAAAAAAAACGTCAATAGTTATCGTGGATATAGGTTACTATACGCACCATCTCATCGCGTATCTCTTTCGTTGGCCGGGTAAAGTTGTTGTTCATAAATGAAAATGCCAGCCGTTTCCCTTTCCTGGTTACCAGGTACCCGCTTTGATTGTGATTATTTGTTAACGTGCCTGTTTTTGCCCACACAAATGGCTGCCCGTTATCTGTTTTATAAGCGCTCTTGATGGTCCCGGCTACACCGCCTATCGGCATCAGGCTATGCAGCAGGCTGTCGTTCTTCATTTCATCTGAGATTTTACAAAGCAGCGCAACTATACTCCGCGGCGTAAACAAATTAAACCGCGATAAGCCTGATCCATCCACCCATTGTTGTACATCCGGCAGATCGTTCAAATAATGCGTCTTAGAATAAGCAATCACCGAGTCAGCATTCATTATTTTAAACCTGGTTGATGAACAAACCAGCAACAGCTGCTCCGCAATAAAATTATCGCTCGGTTGCAGCATACGCCTGTAAACCGAGTCGGCATTGGCATCATAGATGGCCTTTGCACTATCTGTTAAAGGCAAATGTACTTCGCCCACTTCCTTTTTTAATGTATCCTGCAACAAGGCCAATGTTAAGGCCGTACTGGTTTTCCAGGGGATCTCCTTTCGGTAATCATCCGGCATTCTCATTGCCGGGTAAACAAAACTATTGCTCAGAAACTCACGCTGCACCTTGAATGCGGCCGGTTTAAAATTACTGTCACATTTTAGATATTGTTTCAAAAACGATGGCATGATCTGTAGCTCACCATTTTTATCCGCATACAAAACAGCCACATTATCCTCTATTGGCAACTCTGTTATTTCGGCCTGGTAATAGTCATTATAATCATCCCAGGCCCAGCCGGTGCCAAAAAACTCATTCTGATATTGCCCGGATGAAAAAAACAATTTCTTATCCGAGTTTTTCAAAAGATTTAACCCATTTATTCCTTTCAGATCACTGTGCAAAAAAGCAGGATCACCCGTCCCCCAAAATATCAGCGAATCGTTCCGCGTGGTGTACTTAAAAGCGGGAATGGAATCGCCCAGCATCTTAAGGCAGGTGTAAAAAGTAAAAAGTTTAGTGTTGGATGCAGGTGTAAAATATTTATCCGAATTAAGCTCATAGACCATCTTTTTCTCATCCATATCGTATAATGCAAAACCTGTAAAATGGTCATTGGCGATCACTGAGTGCTTAAAAAGCTTTTTAATTTTCCGTTTCCTGATTTTTCCGGCATGTGCACCACAGCTTAGAAATAAAATTATACCTGTTGTGAGTAACATTATCAGTGTGCGCCGCATCATATATTTATTATAACTAAAGTTTTTATTGTAAATTTATTAATCCAATTATAACCAAATTGTTACTTAAACTACTTCATAGAACCAAGCTTCTGCCTGTTTCGGGTTTGATTTGTTTAATGTGTTTTAGTTTTTCAACCGCAAAAGCGCAATATTTTGATATTGACAACGGGTATAAATCAGTAAAACTACCTTTTAAACTGATCCGGAACCTGGTTGTGATAAAGTTAAAAATAAATGGTAAGGGGCCTTTTAATTTTATTCTGGATACAGGAGTAGGGTTAATGATCATTACCGAACCCAAACTGGTTGATTCCATCAATCTTCAAAATAAGCGCACCATAAAAATGTCCGGGCTCGGTGAGGGGGACGCTTTCGAGGCGTATGTCACACCTCCCTTAAAAGTTGAAATCCCGGGGCTGACAAGTTACGACGTTGCTGCAGCAATACTTAAGACTGATCATTTTAACCTGTCAAACTTTGTAGGGATACCTGTACACGGATTGTTAGGATACGAGTTCTTTAGCAATTTAGCTGTTAAACTAAACTTTACAGATAGTACTGTAACGGTTTATAAATCGCGCAATGCGCGCTTATTCAGAAGAGGGGAAAAGATCCCGATTACTATAGAAAGCCACAAACCTTACCTTCAGGCAAAAGTAAAACTGCCTAATGGCATCGAACAGACATGCAAATTAGTGATCGACCTGGGCGCGGGACACCCGGTCTCCCTCGAAAATATGATCAAAAAAAATGGCCTACCTCAAAATTTTATTATTGCTAATCTGGGGGTAGGTTTAACAGGCCCCATTTTTGGGTTTTTGAGCCGCATTGATGAAGTAGACATAGGAAAATATAAGGTAAAGAGCGTGATCACTTCTTTTCCAAATGATTACGATGAGACCACTTTAAAGAGCATGTCGGTACCGAGAGACGGAAACCTTGGAGTAGGTATACTTAAAAGGTTCACGGTAATATTTGATTATCCGGACAATATCATCTACCTGAAGCCTAACACCTATTTTGGGGCTCCGTTTGAACACGATATGAGCGGCATCGAATATTACGCCGCGGGAGAAGGATTCAAACACCTGATCATAAGCAGGGTTGAACCTGGTTCTGCTGCCGACGAAGTTGGGTTGGAAAAAGATGACGAGATCACAGCTATTAATTTTAAGCCGGTTGCGGATATGAGCCTTGAAGAAATTGACAATCTTCTCAAGTCAAAAAATGATCGAAATTTATTGCTCGAAATTTATCATGACCATAAATTCGACCGCGTGATCCTTACCCTGAAACGCAGGATATAATAACCCTGAACTCACTACTTTAGCTGGCTTATATTTTCAAAGAAAGCTACTTGCATTTCCAGCAACGAGTTTACTTTTATAGTTTCCCCATAAGTATCAAAGCAAAGGAATTCAGCCCTTTCCGGGTGTTTCGCATCAAATCTTTCTAAAAAGTTGAATGTTTTAAAAAAATAGTGCCGCGTGGTAATATTTTTTTTCCTGTTGGTTTTCGATGCATTTAGCCTGAACCCGAATCCATCGATCCATTGATGGACTCTTGCGTGTAATGAAGATGCAATCTTTTTCATAGGTTAATGCTTTTAAGTTGAACGAAAAAACGTGGCCCTTGTTTTTTATTTTCCTCATAATTTTTATTAACACAGGTTTATAAAGTATATCAAAACCCCGCATGATGAAATGCCCGAAACAGGCGTAAAATATTTTTCTCAAAATGTAATGTAACCTATTGTGTTTGTTCGCGTAAAAAGCTTTAATTAATTTATTTAACGTACCCTATATGAGACGAATTAGACACATATTACCATTGATACTACTAGTATGTTTTATTAGTATTAATGGCTGTAAAAAAGACAAAACACCCGGGCCTGCCGGTACTACCGGATCGACAGGTGCAACAGGCGACATAGGCGCTACGGGTGCTACCGGTCCACAGGGGCCGCAGGGGCCTGCCGGGGGAGCTACTGGTGCCACGGGCGCTACCGGAGCCACAGGATCAAATGGAAGTAACGGAACGAGCGGAGCCACAGGTGCCACCGGAGCCACAGGGGCTACTGGCGCAACAGGTGCTACCGGTACCGGAACAGCAGGTTCTACTGGCGCAACAGGTGCAACAGGTGCTACGGGCGCTACCGGAACAGCAGGTGCTACTGGTGCTACCGGAACAGCAGGTGCTACGGGCGCTACCGGAACAGCGGGTGCAACAGGCGCTACCGGAACAGCAGGTGCTACTGGTGCTACCGGAACAGCGGGTGCAACAGGCGCTACCGGTGCAACTGGTGCCACCGGAAGTGCAGATGTAAACTCATACGTGCTTAAAAATATATCTGTGCCTGTAACCGGAACAAACTTAAGTGTTCCAGCTATCACACAACCAATTGTTGACCAGGGCCTTGTATTAGTTTACTTTAGTGCAACAGGTACAACCGGTCCATGGTATGCTCTGCCATATTCAAATGGCGGTACATCCATTAATGTTTTAAGCTATGGTGTTGGTGTGGTAACGGTAACCGCTAGTACAACCCAAAGCAATTTGTTCTTCAAAATTGTTGTAATACCGGGTAATTCAGTTACAGCGTTGAATGTAACCAATCCTCACCTTAATTTCAATAATTATAACCAGGTTGCTTCAGCATTACATTTAAAATAACATTATCACATATTCACGTAAAGGCCTCTGATCAGCAGATCGGGGGCCTTTTTTTGTTGGCTATGTAACAATGATATGATTTTTAGGCATTTGATGTTTATAAATTGAACCTTTGCGTTTTGTTAATGTCTTTATGATTTGAGCATCAACACGCAGAGTAGACTATGAAACCCTTATTACCTATCCTTTTAATTTTTTTACTAATTACCACCTATGCACACGCACAAACCGGGCGCGAAGTAGATGGTACAGTCATTGATTCGACCAAACTTACCGTTCCCGGGGCTAATGTCAAGCTGATATCCGACAAGGGCGACAGCACCGTAACAATCACAGATCAAAACGGAAAATTTGTTTTCCCTTCAGTAAACGGCACTAAATTCACCCTTACCATATCATCAATAGGCTATCAATCTCTTTTAAAGCATTACGTCCTTGACAATGATACCAAGCCGGCTGTTTTACCACAGATTATATTAAAATCCGAATCAAACACACTAAAGGGTGTAACCATTGTTGGAGTTAACCCTGTAACTCTGAAGGAAGATACCGTTGAGTATAAAGCGAGCGCCTACAAGGTGCGTGAAAATGCCCCTGTTGAGGACCTGGTAAAGAAATTGCCGGGCGTAGATGTGGACGTAAACGGCAATATTACCACGCAAGGGAAGCAGGTGACCAAAGTACGTATCAACGGAAAAGATTTTATGGGTGGCGATGTACAAAGCGCTACTAAAAACCTGCCGGCCGACATCGTTGAGAATATTCAGATGATTGACGATTATGGCGACCAGGCCAACCTGACAGGGGTCAAAACCGGCGAACCCGATAAAATAATGAACATCACTATCCGGAAAGATAAAAACTACGGGTACTCGGTGCAGGCAACCGGAGGTGATGGCGAGGATTTGCTTCCTAAAGACCAGGGTCCGGATCAAAACCGCTACCTAACTACATTGAATGCATTTCGTTTTAATGGCGACCAGCAAATGGCCCTTTTAGGAAGTGTAAATAATACCAACGTAAACACTTTCTCTTTCAACTCCAATACCGGTGGTGGTGGCGGCGGTGGTGGTGGTTTCGGAGGCGGGGGTGGCGGTCGTGGAAACGCTGCGCGTGGCGCCCAGAATTCAGGAAGCCTCATCACTACTCAAAATGGTATCACAGATGCGCATTCCATAGGAGCAAATTTCCGCGATCAATGGGGAAAAGCATTATCTGTGTATGGCAGTTACAGCGTTTCTGATAATACCGTATCAACCAACAGCACAAATTTCCAGCAAAATACAAATCCGCGAAACCCAAGTACCAACAATCAGCAATCTAATGAAGTAGACAAGAACTTCAACGAACGTTTTACCTGGAACATGGAGTATAAGCCGGATACTATAAATTATTTAAAGGTAACGCCAACATTCACCTACGCCGCCACGCGATCAGTTGATTACGAAGCAAACAATTTTACTTATCCAAAGAGCCCGGATCAGAATTCTATCTACAATACCTATTCGAGCGGTACTACTAATTCACCATCTTATGGCATCACGGCTTTGTATAACCACCGGTTTCACCGGCATGGGCGTAATCTCAGCATCAATTTTAATATAAATTCGGGTCCCGGCACACAATATCAGCATGTAGTAAATACTTATATTGATGGACAACCCAATACCCCACCTAACCAGGTACTTCATACCAGCAGCCGGACAACCACCTTTGGTACCACATTATCTTACCTGGAGCCAATAGGTAAACATGATTACCTTGAATTTAATTATACCCTTAGCCATTCGCATACAACTAATGACAAATCAACCTATGCATCTGATACAACTACCATCTTTCCTACCCAATTTGACAGCACTTTAAGCACCAGGTATAATTATAATTTTACCACCAACCGCTTTGGTTTAAATTACAGGTTTGTTGAAAAAAAATATAATTACACATTAGGTATTGCTGCTCAGCCAGGCACGCTGGATGGTTATTCTCCGCTTACAGGGATACAAACACATGTAAATACATTCAACTTCATTCCTACAGCCAGGTACATATATAATTTTTCAAGGAGCCAGGCATTTAGCTTAAATTATAATGGTTCAAGCAGTTCGCCAAGCTTCACACAATTACAACCGGTCACCGATTTTTCAAATGCAACATACCCGGTGCAGGGTAACCCTTTTCTGAAACCGCAGTTTACAAACAACTTTTCTATCAGGTATAATGCGTTTAGTTTTGCAACGGGGAATATATTTTTTATCAACTTCGGGTTCCAGGATATAAGCAACGATATAACTACCAATACGATTACTTATCCGCACAGGTACACGCCCGATCCGCGGTTTTCCAACACCATTACGACGAATTATTTAAATGCAGATGGCTACTACAATTTTACAGGAAATCTTACCTATGCTAAGCCCTGGGACAATCGCAGGTACACACTGATGTTTACAGGCACAGTAAATTATACCAATAGCGTTAGTTATTTAACCAATGTTGTAGCTAATGCTGATTCTGTAACATTTGCGTCCACTACTGAAAAAAACATTTCTAAAAATCTGCAATTTACACCAGGCATGCGTTTCAGAGTTGATGTAACGGATGTTATTGATGCACAGTTTTTAACCAATTACGCTATTAACCACACCAACTATTCTGTTAATAGCCCGGTTAATAACGGTGCTTTTACACGCACCTGGAACCTTGCCGTTAACGGTAAAAGTTATTTTCATGACTGGACGTTCAGCTATGATTATGGCAAGGCCATTAATTATGGCTATAGTTCAGGGCTTGGTAAAGTAACTAATCCGAACATATTGAATTTATATCTTGAGCGCCGTTTCCTGAAAAATAACCGTGCAACCATACGTTTGTCGGCATTTGACTTGTTTAACGAAAACACCGGTTTCTCAACTAATTCCCAACCCAACTCCTTCACCGAGACCCGTGTTAACCGGCTTTCGCGTTACTACCTGGCAACATTTACGCTACGTTTGCAAAAATTTGCGGGTAAAGCACCAACACAAAATCCTGACAGGGAACTCAGGCGTGGTAACAGGGGTGATGGAGGGGGCCCGGGCGGACCCCCTCCTCCCGGTGGAGGACCTCAATAAAATAGAAAGACCTGTGCAAAAAACACAGGTCTTTTTTGTTAACGGAATATTGTCTTAATCAATTATGATTGACCAGGACATTGTTTATTACATTTTCCAACTGGTGAAGATCGAACGGCTTGGCCAGGTAACTTTCGGCACCGGCATGATTAGCCAACAACTGGATATCACTATTTGCAGAAAAATAAATAACGGGTATATTTTTTAGGTCATCATTTTTTTTTAACGTCTGCGTAGCAATAATTCCGCCCGCATCCGGTATCCAATTGTCCATCAAAATTACATCTGGATGTATCCCCGAAACTTTCTCGGTAACATTGTTGCAATCGGTAAATGCATGCACCTCCCAGCCCTGCTCTTCTAAAACATAAATGCAAATAGAAAGTATATCCTCATCATCGTCAAAAATGATGATTTTCCGGGTAGAAGGTTTATTCATATTAGGGAATTATCCATCACTGTACTTATACCTGATACAACTGTAAATGTTTTAATTTTTTTTAAATTAATCAAATATGTATATTTATCTGAAGTGATAAATACATAAAGCCCTTATTGATAGCCCCTTGTAAATTACTGTCCCTTACTGTAAAACCTGCTTGTTTTATTTACGCAATTTATAATTAAAGTATTAAGCTTTTCTTTGCGGCGCATTAACGCAAAAAATGCAATGTTTTAATATTATTAACAGAAGTGAACAAAGAAACTACGGGAAAGAGTGATAAAACCGGCCAGGCATTCATTGCAGGGAGCGGAGCACAGGAAGAACTCCAGGTTTATTTTAATGCTATGGACGAAGTGTTCTTTTCTGTTGATATGATCAGCAAAAAAGTAATACAAGTATCGCACGCCTGCGAAAAATTATATGGTTATCAGCAGACCGATTTTCTGGCAGATTACCTGTTTTGGTTTGAGCTGATCCACCCGGACGACAAACACATTATCGTACAAGAGGACAAGCTATTGGAGCAGGGCGAAATAGTCAATAACCAATACCGCATCATCCGTAAGGATAAGGCTATTCGCTGGGTTGAGAACAAAATTATCCCAAGGCTCGATCCGGCAGGAAAACTGGTAAGGGTTGACGGTATTACCAGGGATATCACCAAAAATAAATTGGCCGAAGAAAAACTTAAGAAATCGGAAGCCAACCTCCGCACTGTTTTTGAAAATACCGATACTGCGTATGTATTATTTAATGCTGAGTGCGTAATCCTTTCCTTTAATGCACTTGCACAAAAATATTCGCAGGAGCAAAACCAGAAATCGCTGGAAACAAACCGGTCGATAAAAGATTATTTCTCTGCCGAAAGATGGCCCGTCATCCAGGATATACTGGACAGAGTGGCAAAGGGCGAACAGGTAGAATACGAATTAAATCTCACCGACCCCAATGGCACGGTAAAATGGTTTGATGTACGATGGCTGAATGTAAGAAATAACGATAACCAGAACTGGGGTTTCATATTAGCCAACAAGGAGATAACCGAAACCAAAAACGCCACCCTTGAGCGCGAAAGGATCACCGCCGACCTGGTGCAGCATAATAAGGACCTGGAACAATTTACCTACATCATTTCACACAACCTGAGGGCGCCTGTAGCCAATATACTTGGCCTCTCAGATATGTTAAATGAGCATGACCTGGACCTGGCGGCAAAAATGGAAGTGTTTGAACGGGTGTCCCAATCCATAAAAAATATTGATACGGTAATAAAGGACCTCAACCAAATTCTGCAGGCCCGCGAAATGGTAGATGAAAAGAAAGAAACCATTTATTTTGATGAGATCATAGACGCTATTGAGGCCAGTATCCACAATATCGTCGTGAACGAAAAGGCGCAGTTCAAATACTCCTTTGAGGAAGCCGAATCCATATTTTCCATCCGGAGCTATTTGTATAGTATTCTTTATAATTTGTCGTCAAACAGTATCAAATTCAGGCAGCCGGGCATTGCACCTGTTATCACTATAACAAGCAAACGGGTACAGGATAAAATAGAACTGCATTTTAAAGACAACGGCAAAGGCATCGATTTGGATAAACACGGCCACCACCTGTTTGGCCTCTACAAGCGCTTTGACAACAGCATGGAAGGCAAAGGCATGGGCCTGTTTATGGTAAAAACCCAGGTAGAAGCCCTGGGCGGCACCATCAGAGTAAAAAGCAAACCCGGCGAAGGGACGGAGTTTGTGATACAATTGCCTGTGTAAGCGTTCATGTTCATCCATGAACACGCACTTGAACACACACCAAACACCTGATTATCAAAAATTTATATTTTTCACACCACTGACAAAACACTGTCACCACTTTCCTCAATTCAACTCCGTAAATTTGTATATACCGCTCCACTCTCCCAATAATTATTTGTGAAAATAATTGAAATCGTTCTTTGACGTATGAAATATCCGGACTTACAGTACGGCATGCGTGCCGCGGGTTGTTATTCCACAGTCGATCCCATTTCTATCCGTCTCAATTTGGTACCTTTAAGTACGTAAATGCTTCACAATATGAATTTTAAATTACCCCCAGGCAACCGTGCGAGGCAAATAGCTGTATGGTCTTTATAAAAACCATATTATAAGATGAAATATTTATTAATGACTGCTCTTACAGTCTTTGCTGCAATTTGCTTTACAACATCATGTAAAAAAGAGAAGTCTCAGCCGACACCCGTTTCAACAAGGACAATTAAATTTATTCTTTATACAAACCAGGATTTTTCTAATGACGATCACAACATCAGCTTTGCGTTGCATATAAGAAATACCAATCAGACGATCTCTTTTGATTCAACGGTATTTTCTATGAAAGTAAAAGATATTCCGAACAAACAGAATCAGTTAGTTTTTGAAAAAAAGGTCCCTTCAGATGGATCTATTTTAACTGCTGGGTTCCTTTATTCCATTGAAAATGTAGGCAACTCCTGGCACCTCGACACCTGTGCTGCGAATGAAAAATTAAAGGTTATCGAATATCCATTTCAATAGGTGAGACTGCTTGTTGGTCAAGGTTTATTATCCTTATGCTGGCGCACGTATAACTCGTTGAAAAATAGACGTTGTTATTCTACAATACCACCCATTTTTATCTGTTTCAATCTGGCATCTTTAAATATGTAAACACTCATAAATGTTGATTCTTCATCTGTTACAGTAATAGTATCACATTTAATGTTTTTCACCTTCAATAATTCCTGAAAAGCATCCTTTTTCATGCCGATTGAAATCTTTCTATTTAAGAGAATTCTATTGTTTTTTATATCAGCATCTCTAATATAAAAGCTACTGTCATTTCGAAATAAGACAATTTTATTGACCCCGTCGGTGAAATTATGTAGATAATAAGGTTCTCCTTCTTCGGTAGTTGCTTTTTCCATTTTTAAAGTTACAGGATCGAGAAACAACGATTTGATTTTATTGGTATCCGCTTTAAATACGTCAAACGCCAGGACATCATAACTAAATTCCTGAGAAACTATCACGGTGTCACCATTCGAAGTCGGAATGGCTTTGTCATATTTTATTTTTTTGCGGATTTTATTGTGTCGTATTGACCTTGTTTCTTTGTTTGATTTGAATTGTTTTGGCACCCTACAATGTTGATCAATATTAACATTATCAGAGCATAATTAGGTTTTGATGATTGATTTCTCATTTTATTTTTTAGTGGGGAAACACGTCATAACGACGGCGATTTTTGTAGCCGCCCATATCAACTCAATCCGAATTATCTACAACCAAATCAAGATACCACCCATTGTTTTTCCTCAAAAAAGTAAACTCGTTTTCAAATCCTGTATCCTCTATTTGGACCTTAATATCTATTTCTGTTGAACTTTTTTTTATTTTTTTAAGGATTAGCTTTCCCTCATTTGAAATAAAAAGCCTGGTAAACTTCCACTCATTTGGAGTAATAAACCTTGTAGAATCCACTTCTCCCTCGTCACCTGAAATTTTATATTTAAGTGGAAAGAGAACGTGCGACTTTTGAAATGTGGAGTCAATTTGAAATTTCTTGAAAAATAAATCGAAATCATTGTCTGGTGAGTCAACAATTGTGCTTTTCGTATCCGTGTATTTTGTTTTATGATCGCCAGTCAAATGTTTTTTACCTGTTGTATTAATGTGGCTTTCACTAGAACTGCAACTAACCAAGAAAAAAGATAGCAATATGTAAATTACTTTTATGTTTCCGCTGTATGACATTATAAGTTTATTAGAAATGTATCACGTTGGACCGACAGTCCCACTATTATTACCCCGCCCAACCCTCTCTATCCAAACTCCTGAAATGTATTGCCTCGGCCAAATGCTCCAGCTTAATTTCTTTGCCGCCTTCTATATTAGCGATGGTATGTAGCAAACCGGATCAGTAAAACACTATATTATTTTAATTTCTTATTTGCAGCTCCGGGTTTTAGTGCTTTGGCGTTTTGTGATGTTACTATTTTTTTGCCTGATTTTTCTTCTATTGCTTTGCGTGTATTACCTGCAATTGTGCCGCCTTGCTTTGCAATTGTTCTATTTTCTTCAAAGGTTTCGGGCTTTTTTTCTTTGCTTATTTCGGCAGTCGTTGCCTCGGCAAGCATATTCAATACCAACTCCAGATTAGTCATGTTATCGCGCAGATTTTCTTTTTTCAACCCTTTCAGGCTTTTATATTCCCTTACGGTTTTACCCGCCCACGCTTTGGTTATTTCATCGGTTAAAATGGCAAATCCTTGCCCCTTCTTAACACCACGATTTTCCCATTCGTCGGTAAGTTCTTTGCGTACTTCAATACTTTTTAAGCGTTGGTTTATCCAGGCTGTGCTGTACCCTTTTTTCAGATAAGTTTCCATCAACCTGTCAATCCCTAATTCGGGGTCTTCGGTTTCTTCAATACGTTCGTAACCAACTTTAGCGAGCCACATTTTAAAAGGTTCAGCTTTGGGTGATGGTATCGATTGTATCAAACGTAAAAGTTGCTCTGTGTCGGCTACATCCGTTTCACGGAGCTTGCCATCGGGAGATTCCATTTTCAACTGTCCGATTTTTTCGGACAGTTCACTACCTTCCCTCTTTAATTTGGTTTTTAAGTCTGACCAATATTTTCGTGGTCGATCTGAACCTGTTAATATTCCGACAATATCGATAATACTGAAATACCATCTCTCTTCCTCTTCGCTCCATACAGTACGAACTTGTTTACTTTCAAATAATTTTATGGCTGTTTCTTTTTGCATATTATTATTTTTTAACTTTAATCATCCCCTCATACTGGCGCACACGTACTGTGGATTGTTATTCCAAAATCGATCCCATTTTTATCTCTCGCAATTTGGCATCTTTGAATATGTAAACACTTGCAAATGTTGATTCTTCATCTGTCACAATAATAGAATCACATTTGATATCTTTTACCTTGAATAATTCTTGAAAAGCATCTTTTTTCATGCCAATTGAAATCTTCTTATTTAAAAGAATTTTATTGTTTTTTATTTCAGCATCTTTAATATAAAAGCTATTGTCATTACGAAATAAGATAATTTTATTGATTCCATCGGTGAATTTATGCAGATAATAAGGTTCTCCTTCTTCGGTAGTTGCTTTTTCCATTTTTAAAGTTACAGGATCGAGAAACAACGATTTGATTTTATCAGTGTCCGCTTTAAATACGTCAAACGCCAGGGCATCATAACTAAATTCCTGGGAAACTATCACTGTGTCACCATTCGAAGCCGGAATAGCTCTGTCATATTTTATTTTTTTTGCAGATTTTATTGTGGCGTATCGACCTTGTTCCTTTGCTTGATTTGAATTATTCTGACACCCTACAATGTTGATCAATATTAACATTATCAGAACATAAGTAGATTTAGATGATTGATTTTTCATTTATTTTTTAGTGGGGAAACACGTCATGCGACGGCGATTATTGTAGCCGCCCATATCAACTCAATCCGAATTATCTACAATCAAATCAAGATACCACTTATTGCTTTTCCTCAAAAAAGCAAACTCGTTTTCAAATCCTGTATCCTCTATTTGTACCTTAATATCTATTTCTGTCGGACTTTTTTTAATTTTTTTAAGGATTAGTTTTCCCTCATTTGAAATAAAAAGCCGGGTAAACTTCCACTCATTTGGAGTAATAAACCTTGTGGAATCTGCCTCTCCCTCGTCCCCTGAAATTTTATATTTAAGGGGAAAAAGAACGCGCGATTTTTGAAACGACGAATCAATTTGAAACTTCTTGAAAAATAAATCGAAATCATGGTCTGGTGAGTCAACAATTGTGGTTTTATGACCACCAATCAAATGTTTTTTACCTGTTGTATCAATGTGGCTTTCACTTGAACTACAACCAACTAAGAAAAAAGAGAGCAATATGCAATAAATCGATATTATGTTTCCGGTATACGCCATTATAAAATTTATTAGAAATGTTTCATATCGGATTGGTTGTATACCAATATCACCCCGCCCATCCCTCTCTATCCAAACTCCTGAAATGTATCGCTTCAGCCAAATGTTCCAGCTTAATTTCATCACTTCCGGCCAGATCTGCTATGGTGCGGGATACTTTTAATATACGGTCATAAGCTCTTGCGCTAAGACCCAGTTTTTCCATCGCCTTTTTTAACAGCATTTGCCCGGCGGTATCAATCTTGCAGATATCCCTCACCATTTGCGGACTCATCTGCGCGTTGGCATGCAGGTCGGGCTTTTCGCCAAAACGTTCTATCTGTTTATCCCTGGCAAGTATCACTCTTTCACGAATGTTCTCGCTTTTCTCAGCAAGGCGGTCAGAAGATAGTTCAGAGAAATTCACGGGCGTTACTTCCACATGCAGATCAATACGATCGAGCAGCGGCCCTGATATTTTGCTCAGGTACTTTTGCACCGTCCCCGGCGGACAAATACATTCTTTCTCCGGGTGGTTGTAGTACCCGCATGGGCAGGGGTTCATGCTGGCGATCAGCATAAAACTGCTCGGGTAATCCACCGTAAATTTTGCCCTTGATATGGTTACCCGGCGTTCCTCCAGTGGCTGTCGCATTACCTCGAGGGCACTGCGCTTAAACTCCGGCAATTCATCCAAAAACAAAACGCCGTTATGTGCCAATGATATTTCGCCCGGCTGCGGATTGCTGCCCCCGCCAACAAGTGCCACATCACTAATGGTATGGTGCGGCGACCGGAACGGCCGGATAGTCACCAACGCATCGGCTGCAGACAGCTTACCCGCCACAGAATGTATCTTGGTCGTCTCCAATGATTCATACAAGCTCAGTGGTGGCAAGATGGAAGGCAGCCTGCGCGCCAGCATGGTTTTACCTGCTCCCGGCGGCCCGATCAGGATCACGTTATGACCGCCCGCCGCAGCTATCTCCAGCGCTCGTTTTATATTTTCCTGTCCCTTAACCTCGCAGAAATCACTGTCGTAATTGCACAGGCTGTTAAAAAACTCGTCGCGGGTGTTTACTACCTCGGGGGTCAATTGCAGATCGCCGTTAAAAAATCCGACAACATCCTTAATGCTCTCCACACCGTATACTTCCAAATCGTTTACTATGGCTGCTTCACGTGCATTTTGTTTGGGAAGGATAAATCCCTTAAAGCCTTCCTTTCGTGCCTGTATGGCAATCGGCAAAGCGCCTTTTATAGGCTGTAATCCCCCGTCCAGCGAAAGCTCACCCATGATGATGTATTTCTCCAGGTTTTCATTATCTACCTGCCCGGAGCCGGCGAGTATGCCGAGGGCTATGGGAAGATCATATGCCGAGCCTTCCTTGCGGATGTCTGCCGGGGCCATATTTACGATTATTTTTTGCCGGGGCATACGGAAATTATTGGTTTGCAGGGCGGCTTCAATACGCTGCATAGATTCACGTACGGCGTTATCTGGCAGGCCAACAATCAAATAGAACGGTTTGGCCCCGCCACTTATATTTACTTCAATGGTTATTGTAATGGCCTCTATACCATAAACCGCGCTTCCGAAAGTTTTAACTAACACAATGATAAAGTTTATTCTAAGCGAAAGATATAGATTTTTTGCGAGGGAGGAAAGTATGTTAAGTGTTTACTAATTTTATCATGCTGTATGATACTTTAAATTGACGAATGAATAAGGATAATCTAATTCAGCTTTTTCAAAGTGTGTTGCCAATGAGTACCGGCAAAGCTGAACAGTTAGCAGAAAAATATAAGCCAAAGACAATTGCCAGGAACAGCTATTTATTGAAAGAAGGTGCCATTTGCAATGAGTCTCATTTCATTGAAGAGGGTATCATGAGGTCATACACTTACGATCTTGAAGGCAATGAAGTAACAACCGCATTTTATTCAAAAAAAATGTTCACCAGCGATCTGCTATCCTACTTTAAAAGGATACCGTCAAAAGAATACATCCGGACATTAACAGATTGCGAAACATGGTATCTTACTTATGAGGATATGCAGACAAACTTCCATACATTCCCGAAGTTTCGTGAATTTGGACGGCTAAACATTATTAACCAATACAATATGCTGAAACAAAGGATGCTGTCCATGTTACAGGAGACTGCGGAACAGCGTTATAGCAACCTGGTTAATTCGAACCCTGAAGTCCTCCAAAATGCGCCTTTAAAGCACATCGCCACTTACCTGGGTATCACCGACACCTCACTAAGCAGGATAAGGAAAGAATTTATAAAAAAATAGCCAATCTCATTTCTTGCCATATGCTAAGTGTAAGGAAGGATATTTGATTTTCCTTTGCCTTATTAACTTAATTAAAAAATAAAATGGCAAGCTACATATCAACTATCCCCGTTTGGATAATAGTTCTATTCATCGCAGGTTTTCTTTATTCGCTTTTTTTAATTGCAAATCCGGTAAAAGAAGCGGCCCTCACCGCGGGTATAACTTCTGGAAAAGCAAGAAATATTCAATTCGGCATTGTAGGATTTTATATTATTTACCTGGCTTATGTTTCAATATTTGCTTTAAAGGGTGCGTTTTACCTCTATTCGCTACCGCCTAAAATAATTGTCTACGCTGCTATCCCATTGACTGTTATACTATTTGTAATTGTCTGGAACACCAAATTATTCAAAAGATTACTCCGGGCAATTACATTAGAATCCCTGGTCACTTTGCATGTATTTCGTTTGCTCGGTGTCTTTTTCATTCTTATTTATTGCTACCACTTGCTTCCTGCCAACCTTGCTTTTTCAGCAGGAATGGGGGATATCCTTACGGCGCTTTTGGCTTTTCCTGTAGCGAAAATGGTTGCAAAAGGAAATTCGTGGAGTAGAAAAGCGGTCTACGCCTGGAACATTTTGGGGATACTGGACATTGTTGTGCTGCTTGTGATTGTAGCTGTTACCACACGTAATTCCATCATCACCGGTGAACGTGGAGATCTGGAAATGACGATATTCCCGTTTGTATGGTTCCCTGCATTTGCACCGGCAACAATATTGTTCCTGCACGCTGCAGTTTTCAGAAAGCTACTGCTGATAAAGGCTAAATAACGTGGTTAATCACAGCACAAAAGGGGATTGGTGAAAATAATCCCCCCTAACCATCCAATGGTTTATTCAGATCTTAGAGATTTTGCCGGATTAATCACCGCCGCTTTAATCGATTGATAGCTCACTGTACATAATGCAATCGCCAAAGTACAAATAGCCGCGCCATAGAAATACCACCATTCCAAATTTATCCGGTAAGCAAAACCATCAAGCCAGTTTTTGGCGATCAGATAGCTTATTGGTAAGGCTATACAAATGGCAGTTAATATCATTTTAGTAAATTCTCCGGATAGTAAACGTACTATACCAAACACACTCGAGCCCAGTACTTTCCTGATCCCGATCTCTTTCAGCCTCGTTTCGGCAGTGAAAGCAGATAAGCCGAAGAGGCCAAGACAGGATATCAAAATGGATAAGCCCGCAAAATACCGGGATAAAACTGAAACCTGCTTCTCAGAAACATATAAAGCCTGGTAATCCTGGTCTAAAAATTTGTAATTAAAAGTGAGGCCCGGATTAAACTTTTTATAAAAGCTTTCTAAATTACCCAGGGTCTCTTTTTCCCGGCCTCTTTTGATTTTGGCAACTATCATTGATGGCCCCTCGCTTTCAAGTCGAAATTTCATCGGTTCTATTTTCTCATGAAGTGATCGAACGTGAAAATTCTTTACCACTCCAATAATTTCAGTATTATATCTCTGGCCTTTAGTTACAGTCCCTATAGGGTTCTTAAGTCCCATCGCTTCAACAGCCGCTTCGTTCAAAATTATTTGAGTATTATTTGAGCCGAAGTTTTTAGAAAATGATCTTCCTTCTTTGATTTTTATTCCCAGTGTTTCGATCAATCCATAATTTACTCCAAATGAATGAAAGGGAACCTTTTTCCCATTATAATCTATAGTTACCCGGCCTCCAAACTCATCGCCTATCAAATTTCCGATCATACTGGAAGCGCTTTCTATACCCGGCACTTTTTGTATCTCATTCAGATAGGCTTCAGGTGATTTTCCTTCCGCTTCAAAATAGATGACATTGTTTTTATCAAAACCGAGGTTCTTATTTTGTATATAATCTATTTGATTATAGACTACAAGAACCGAAACGATAAATATAACGGACAGGCTAAATTGAAAAACTACCAAGCCTTTCCTGATCAATTGTTCTGCTATTGAATTATTGAACTTCCCTTTTAAGATCATAGCGGGTTTAAATCCCGATAGGTATAAAGCGGGGTAACTGCCGGATAAAAGTCCGGTAAATAATGTGATGCCAATAAGGGCCAAACAAAGCTCCGTAGTAAATTGCAAATGAAGGCTTTTCTGTGTGATCTCATTAAATTGTGGCAACAAGAGAAAAACAATGACCACTGCAACTATTACGGATAGAAAGCTCATTAAAAGAGATTCAAGCAGGTATTGCAGTATCAGCGCTTTTCTTCCAACACCCAGGGCCTTTTTTATGCCTATCTCTTTTACTCTTTTTGCTGCCTTAGCTGTAGACAAATTCATGAAATTTATAGCTGAAATAATGAGTATGAACAAAGCGATCAGTGAAAAAAGTTTCACATACTCAATTCTCCCCCCGGTCTGTTTCCCATTTTCATATTTGCTGTACAGGTAATTATCAGAAAAGCGTTTAAGAAAGAAGCTACGATTATTATCCTTACTTTGATCTTTTACATAACGGGTTAATTTATCATTGAAACGATCAATGTTAGTCCCGTTCTTTACTGTTAAATACGTATTAAAAGGTTCTGAAAGTCCAATTGCGCCTCCCATTCCCATGATGTCTTTAAGGGCGTCGAAGGACAGTACAAAGTCAAAGTGTTCCGAACTATTGACAGGCACATCTTTAAAAATTCCGGTAACTATGCATTCTTTTTTCATTCCAGCCACATCCCAGCCAATAGTTTTTCCAATTACATTATCAGTCGATCTGAATAAATTGCGTGCCTGGCTCTCCGAAAGAACAATCGCATCTTTATTTGACAGCACATTTAATTCAGTACCCTGGACAAGGTGATACGAGAACATTTTAAAAAAATCTTTGCTGGCAAATTTGCCGGCTCCCTTTATTTTTTTGTTATTACCTGACAATGTAAATTCCGGCAAAAATAAATCGGGGGTAGCAATCACAGCATATTCTACCTCCGGCATCTCGGCGGGAAGAACCTCTGCTAACGAATGAGGGGTTTCTTTCCTCGTATCAATTCCTTTTTCACTTTTAACATTGGTCATCACCTGGTAAAGCCGGTTACCATTCACATGATACTTGTCAAAGCTTAATTCATCATTTACCCATAAATAAATGACCAATACACAAGCAAGCCCGCTGGAAAGACCAATGAGGTTGATTAAGAAAGTGCTTTTGTACCTTTTAAAGTTTCTGTAAGTAAGGAGTAGGTTGTGCCTTAACATGTTTGTCTGGATAAGATTGGGTTATTTTAGAAAATCACCATCGATGATCAATAACTTAACGCCGTCTTTTGAGACCGAGCGATGGCTGCTTAGGTTGTCGGATACAACATAGGTCATACCGGCAGTTAAGGTGAATTCCTCGCCACTCTCTAATTCGCTTACAAATTCACCTTTCAAACAATGCACGATATGACCTTTTTGGCACCAATGATCGGCCAAATAGCCGGCAGAATATTCTACTATCCTGATGCGCAAGCCCGGAAACTGCAGCGTTTGCCAGGTAGACCCGCCTGTTTCACCGGGATGTATAGTTTTAGCAATTTCAGACCAGTCAATGGTTTGAAACTCAATATTGGATAGGCTCATTTATCGTGCTGTAAACAGCACAAAGCTACAAATTATGATCACATTGATCAGCAACACAACCGATAACGTGTTCATATTATGGCCGCTAATGCGAGCTAAATTGTAGTTCAGTTTTTTGAGCCATCTGTTGTTTAAAAGCACAAGGTAATTAAAAAGCATAAAACCTACGGCGCCTAATAAAATAATCGTACCGGTACCCAAACCTGCCGCCGCCCATTCCGAACGCAGCATCAGCTGGGCCAAAAGCATGGCCGTCGTTAATGCAATGATCAATAAAAAACTAACATTGAACAACGATTTGAATTGGGGTAATTTACCCTGTCCGAAATTTCTGAATATCCACCTGTAAGACGTTACATAAATGGATTGATAAGTCCTGATCATGGCTATAAATGTTTAAAGGTTAACGGTTTACAAACACCTTCAGGGGAAGGTATCTGCTGTGATCTTTTGGTTTAAGTATATAAACGCAAAACGACTGATTAAAGTATATTATTTTGAATAATTTTATTTGACAAAACAATATAACGCAAAACAGACAACAGCAGAACTAAATTATATTACTGTATAACTTCTTTTACATCAAAAGCAGCCAGCAAATCCACATTGGGGTCGACTGTTACAGATGCGGGTTTTTCCCGTCCCCGCAGGGTCTCTCATAGAGGACCCTGCGACGAATAATTAACATGGCCGAAAATATTATATTTACCGCATGGCCATCAGGACAAATCACCAGATAGAGCACAATACCTGGTTTATTACTTTTACCTGCTTTAATTGGATACCCTTATTTGAAATCACACAATCGTATGACCTTATTTATAATTGGTTAAAACTGATCGATGACAAGTACAATTTCAAGGCCCTTGCTTATGTAATCATGCCTAATCATGTACACTTGTTGCTTGAGTTTTGTGATGAAAAGACGAATTTGAATCGCATGATAAGTAACGGTAAACGCTTTATGGCCTATGCAATTATACAACGTCTTGAGAAACATAATAATCAGGTTCTGTTAAATACATTAGCCGCTGCCTGTTCAGAAAAGGAAATTGCAAAGGGGCAAAAGCATAAGATGTTTGAACCTTCGTTTGATGCTAAAACCGTTTACAGTACCGATTTCCTGTATCAGAAATTAGATTATATACATTAAAATCCGGTGAGCGGGAAATGGAATTTATCTGACGAATTTACTGACTATAAACATAGTAGTGCATCATTCTATGAATCGGGGATACCCAATGAATTGATAGACATCGTTGATTTCCGGGAATATTGGAGCTGAAGTGGTCCGCAGGGTCCTCTGCGAGAGACCCTGCGGGGACGTCCAATAATTTTATATAACAAAACAATATACGAAAAATAGGCCTAGCAGCAGAACTAAATTACACTATTGTATCACTTCTTTTACGTCAAAACCGGCCAGCAAATTCACATTGGGGTCGACTACAATAGATGATGGTTTCGCTTTTAGTGGTATAACCAGGCTGGTCACTTTATTTTTCACCGACAGTGTATGCCCCTTTCCCCCAACAGATACCTCGAGCGGGAAATCAAATAAAACAGCCTGTTTTTGAGTCACAATTATCTCGGCAGATTTTTTAGTCGCGTCATATCTCCAGTTAATAGTTAAATGCGGGGCGCCGGGTGTATATATCCATTGCTTAAAAAACTGTTCCAGGTTTTTCCCGCTTGCCTTTTCCATTTCGGTCCGAAGGTCATCTGTATTGGCGTTGCCCCCGTTGTATTTGGCATAGTAAGCACGGATACCTTTCCAGTAAGCATCTTCGCCGAGTTTGCGTCTCAGCATATGCAACACCCAGCCGCCTTTCTGGTAACTGTTGGCATTCAGTAATACCATGTAATTGGTATGTACGGAGGTATCAGCCACAGGTGTTTTCCGGCTCTTTTCAAATTTTAGTACCGTTTCCCTGTCAGTTCTTAACCTGCTTTTCAGGGTATCAATGCCATATTTATGTTCCAGGTAAACATTGGTCATATAAGTGGCAAAGCCTTCGCTCAGCCATAAATGACCAAAGCTTTGCTCACTCGCTGCATCTCCAAACCATTGATGCGCAATTTCATGGGCCATCAGTTCTTCAATGCCCTTATCACCTACCGATTCTTCAAAATAAAAGATACAGCTGGAATTTTCCATCCCGCCAAATATGGTTTTAGATTGTACATTGGCCAGTTTTTCAAAAGCATAGGGCCCTACTTTATCTATATAATAAGCCAGTATCTCTTTGGCCACAACATAGCTTTCAAAACCCTTCTCTTTGTTCTCCGGGAAAACATAAGTATAAACCGGGATATCTTTTACATCGCCTGTATGATCAATGGCAAAATCTGCTACACCAATCACCATTACCGTGGTTGGGCACAGTGCCTTTTCTCTCCAATGGGTCAGTTTCAAATTACCTTCCAGAGATTTCTCTTCCACTTTTAAACCATTCGCTACTACCTGGTAATGGTCGGGGGCCGTCACCATAAAATCGACAGTCGCCTTGTCGGCCGGTTCATCCACACAAGGCAGCCAGTTATGTGCCCGGTTTGGCCAGTTATCACCAAAAAAGGTGCGGTGCCCGTATTTGTTTTTTGAGATGATCAACCCATCCGCAGGCACGCCGCTATAGGTAATAACATAACTATGTTCGGTACCTGATTTTGCCTGGGTGGATATAATAACCGCATCATTATCCTGCTGAAATTGGAGATTGGCGCCATTTTCGGTTACACTGCTTACCAGCATGCCTTTACCGTCTGCTCGTTGTTTTACCAGGTTGACCGTGAACGATCCGGCACCCTTCAGATAACGCAAGGCTATTTCAGCCTGACCTTTAATCGTATCGTTCTGATCGTTTAGTTGGATATTGAACCCATAATGCTGTATATCTATAACAGCACCAGGGGATTGGGCATTGGCTGAGAAAACGAAAAATAGACCAAAGAAAAACAGGTAATAACAAGGCTTGTTCATAGTTAATTATTGATTAAGCTAAAGGTAATTTATTTAAACAAAAAAAGCGGCCATCGCCGCTCTTAGGTTATTTTAGCATATATTTTGATTACTTCGGCATTCTGCGCATCATGCTGGCCATGGCTGCGGGGTTGCTCATTTGCTTCATCACTTTGCGCATATCCTCAAACTGTTTGATCAGTCTGTTCACCTCCTGCAAATCAGTTCCTGAGCCTTTTGCAATACGAGTACGCCTGCTTTGGTTGATGGAATCCGGGTTTTCCTTTTCATAGGGGGTCATCGAAAGGATGATCGACTCGATGTTCTTAAACGCATCATCATCTACTTCCACGTTCTTCATCATCTTGCCAACGCCGGGTATCATGCCCATCAGGTCCTTCATGTTACCCATTTTTTTGATCTGCTGTATCTGGCTGTAGAAATCGTTAAAGTCGAACTTGTTCTTGCGGATCTTCTTTTGCAGTTCGGCAGCTTCTTTCTCGTCAAACTGCTGCTGCGCACGTTCAACCAGCGAGATCACGTCGCCCATGCCCAATATACGCGATGACATACGATCCGGGTGGAACACATCCAGCGCCTCCATCTTCTCGCCTGTACCAATAAACTTGATCGGCTTATTCACCACCGATTTGATCGAAAGCGCCGCACCGCCGCGGGTATCACCGTCAAGCTTGGTTAATACTACACCGGTAAAGTCCAGGCGGTCATTAAACACTTTTGCTGTGTTCACAGCATCCTGGCCGGTCATGGAATCCACCACGAACAATATTTCATGCGGATTTACAGCAGCTTTTACCTGCTCAATTTCCACCATCATGGCCTCGTCGATAGACAAACGACCGGCGGTATCCACAATCACCACATTATTGCCATTCTGCTTAGCTAATGCAACACCTTCCCTGGCAATAGCAATCGGGTCTTTTGATTCCAGGTTGGCATAAACAGGAATACCTATCTGCTCACCCAAAACCTTTAACTGCTCTATCGCAGCCGGGCGGTATACGTCACCGGCAACCAATAGTGGTTTTTTATTCTTTTGTGTCTTTAAAAAATTAGCCAGCTTACCGCTGAAGGTGGTTTTACCAGCACCATTCAACCCTGCTATCAATATCACCGTAGGTGTAGCCGGGAAATTAAGCTCAGCTGTGCTGCCGCCCATCAGTTCGGTCAGCTCATCGCTCATGATCTTGGTGAGCAACTGGCCCGGCGAGATAGAGGTCAGCACGTTTTGACCCAATGCTTTTTGCCTTACCTCGTCGGTAAAGGTTTTGGCAGTTTTATAGTTAACGTCGGCATCCAGGAGGGCCTTGCGGATCTCCTTCATGGTTTCGGCCACGTTGATCTCGGTAATAGTTCCTTGTCCTTTCAGGACCTTAAACGCCCTGTCGAGTTTATCCGAAAGATTTTCAAACATGAGTATAAAATACTTTAATCCTTAATTTGAGGATACAAAGGTAAGATTTTGAAGCATACCACGTTCTGTATAAGTGAAAAAGGATAGGAATAACGATCGGGCTAAGGTAATTTTTTGATCAACTCCGACATGGAAACATTAAAATTTGCTTTGGTGATCCCCGATATCTTTTCCAATGCTTTAAAATAATTTTCATCGCCCTTTTCCCGCTTGCCACAACCCAATAGTTCCATCACAGATGCAAAGCCTTTTTCTTTCTCAATTTTTTGAACGATGAGTGCATCTAAAAAATATGGGACGTACATTGGCTTTTCTTTCCCATCGAAAACTTTGTTGTCGGTATATAGACTTATCCAATCAGCATTAGGATTTTCACTTGCAAATTTTTTGAACTTAGTAACTATCTCTTGCCAGGTATACCCCCAGCTGCCCCCATACAAATAAGCACACCCTTCATCCACCGGGCGGTTGATAACATCGCTTTTCATTACAAGCCGTAACCGCTCATGCCACAAATCATGCGCATCAAAGCGGCTCTTCTCAGAATAGCCCGCATTAAGTACCAAAACCGTATTGTTTTCATGAGAACTTAGGCTATTGTTTTTTGATCCATTGTAGTCTGCCTTGTATTCAACCCCAAGCAGTTGCAATGCCTCGGTTAAATTGTCGCAATAATAAAATTCAATAGGCAACTTAGGCGCTTTGAGCTTGGTGTCATAAAAATCAACCTGCTTTTGATAAGCTTTAGCGGCAGCCGAATTTAAAGTATCCTTATAATAAAGGGTAAGCCCGTTGTACTTTTTTGATTTCCAGGCAATAGTGTTTTGCTTTAACGGCGAAGAAAAATAAAACTGCGTCCCCTGCTTTTTCGCTCTAAGTTTAAAGCTTACACGCAATACCGGCGCATTGTCCATAACACTCATATAGGAGAGTTGAACGATAAAGTTGTTCGCATCCAGCTCCACCACGTTATTCAGGTAAGGCTTAAAAAAATCATTCGCTTTACTATTGCGCTCTATTCCCTTCATTTCATCCAGTAAATCAGATGTTTCCAGCAAATCTTCATTTAGAACAAACTTATTCTCCTTATTGGGTTGTTCTTTTTGACCGAGAAAGCCATTAAGCGAACTGATCAGTTGTTTACCGACAACCGTATCCGCCGGGAGCTTGATGCCACTTTGGATAATGACAGATTGTGCAGAACAAAAAAGCGAAAAGCTTATCAGCATAAAAGAGATGACGAGGCGGGTCAGGTTGGTGAGCATAGGTTTAAGATTTGTGTTACAAGGTAAAAAATATAAACTAATTTCTTCTTCCTGTTTCCTGCTAATGATCTGCACCTCAAAAACATATCACCGTATAAATATGTGCAATTACCACCTTTTGGCATTTTCTGTATAACCGGGTGTAACGCATCCCCCTGTTTTCTCATCTTATGGGCATACAATATATTGATGAGATTTTTTATTATACTACTCCTTACTCTTACTGCGCTTACTGCATTTTCACAAACTGCAGTTAAGAAATTCACTGCCACCCGGACCGAAAAAGCTCCCAAAATCGACGGTATTTTGGATGATGACGTGTGGCAAAACGTGCCTGTGGCTACAGATTTTGTCGAATTACAGCCTACTGCCGGGCGACACGAAACCCAGGAAGAACGTACCGAAGTAAAGATCATATACGATAATACCGCCATTTATGTAGCTGCGCGGATGTATGAAACCGATGCTAAAAAAGTGGCTAGAGAGCTCACCACGAGGGATAATATTGCTAACGACGATTTCTTCGGGTTGATCCTGGATACTTATCACGACGGCATCAACGGGTCAGGGTTTTACACTACTGCAGCAGGTGCACAATTTGACGCCAAATATTCTCCACCCAATCAAAATGGGAATATTGAAGACGCTACCTGGAATGCCGTTTGGGATAGCAAAGTCCATGTTGATGATAAAGGGTGGACGGTCGAATTTAGAATCCCATATTCCGCATTACGGTTTGCTAAAAAGGATGTTCAGTTATGGGGCCTGCAAATGATCCGCGAACGCCGTGGCGTAAACAGGCAATTATTCTGGAACGAAATCGACCCAAAAAAGAATGGTTTGATGAACCAGGAGGGCGAACTGGATGGTATTTCTAAAGTAACCCCCCCGGTTCGGCTGGCGTTTTACCCATACTTTTCAACCTATGTAAACCATTACCCCTATAACACGCCGGGTTTGAGCAATACCAGTACTTCATTTAATGGGGGTATGGATGTAAAATATGGCATTAATGAGAGCTTTACGCTGGATATGACGCTGGTACCCGATTTTGGCCAGGTACAGTCAGACAACCAGATCCTTAACCTTACCCCATTCGAGGTGAAATACCAGGAGAACAGGCCATTTTTTACAGAAGGGACCGAACTGTTCAACAAAGGGAACCTTTTTTATTCAAGAAGGGTAGGCGGCCAGCCTATCAATTACTCTGAGGCTTATGATGATCTGAAACCGGGCGAAACTGTTGTTAAAAACCCTACTGAAACCAGGCTGTATAATGCTACAAAATTGTCGGGAAGATTAGCTAACGGATTGGGTATAGGGGTGTTCAATGCCGTTAGCGCCCCGGCTTATGCCACGATACAAGACAGCGCAGGCAACAAGCGCCGGTTCGAAACATCTCCGGTTACCAACTATAATATCATTGTGCTGGATCAAAACCTGAAGTATAATTCGGCAATTACGTTGATCAATACCAATGTGGAGCGATTTGGAAAAGATTACTCTGCTGATGTAGGGGGATTTGTTTTTAACCTGAACAACAAGAAAAACTCTTACAACCTGAGCGGTTATGGTATGATGAGCAACCTGTTTTATACTGACAGGAAAACCACAACAGGTTTTAATTATGAAATAAACGGCGGTAAAACACTTGGCAATTTTACATGGAATGTTGTTGAGGACCTGGTTGACAGCAAATACAACCCCAATGATCTTGGCATATTATTCAACAATAATTACTTTGATCATAACCTCAATATGCAATACAATAATTACAAACCTAAAAAATACTTTACGCAGTGGGGGATATTTTCAAACGTGTATTATTCACGACGTTTCGAACCGTCAGCTTACCAATATTTTAACCAGACGATAGGCGCGCTGGCCAATCTAAAGAATTTCTGGGGTGTCAACTTCAGGGTGCAGCACCAGGGTGCCGCTAATGATTTTTATGAACCACGCATGGCAGGTCGCGTATTCAGAGTCCCCGGCAGTTATATGATGGGACTTAATGCCTTTACCAACCAGGCTAAAAGGTTGTTTGGGGGGATTAGTGTTTTCCACCGGATATACACCACCTCCGGGCGCCAGGGTACCGACGCAGAGGCTTTTTATAATTTACGCATCAGCAACCGCTTTTCATTTGGCCAGGATGTTACTTATAGCCCCTATATACATTATACGGGCTACTCAACGGTTGACAGCGTAAGCAATAATCCCATTTTCGCTTTGCGAAACGTGCACACAGTACAAAACATATTCAACTTTAAGTACACCTTTACCAGCGATATGGGTATTACTTTCAGGCTGAGACATTACTGGTCCAAGCTGAATAATCTGCAATATTACGACCTGGCTCAAAATGGTTCCTTAGCAAATCCCACCTCATCACACTTCAACCATGACAATGATCAGAATTATAATGCCTGGAATATTGATATGGTGTATGTATGGCAGTTTTCTCCGGGATCAGAAATCAGCATAGCATGGAAAAACTCATCACTGACCAATACGGACCAAGCCAAACTGGGATATTTCCGCAACCTGCAAAACACCTTTGATGACCCTCAAAACAATAACATTTCGTTTAAGATATTGTACTATATAGATTATCAGAACCTGAGGAAAAAGAAGCAGCACTCTTAAAAGAGTTACTATGGGAATGTATAATTAACCCCCAGCGCAAGTCCTTCCGTAGCCTGGGGCCTGTGCGAGGTGTTTTTATCATACAGGAATGTGCCATTCATGGTCACATTGATAAGGCGGTTTACTTTTGCCGTTAAAGTGGCGTCCACGCGATGAGTGGTGTAGGCAAGGGCCTGTTGATAGGGTATAAACAAAGCATAACGGGCGTTGATATGCAGGTTAGGCATCAGGTCCTTATCAATAGCGGCCACTAACTGGAAAGCCAGTTGATTTAGAAAAGTATGGTCAACCGCTACCCCATAGTTATCCGGTTGATTGCGGTGTATGGTAGTATCTACAACAAAAGTCTGCTTTGCTGTACCTGTACCCAATCTCAGGTCGAAATATTTCACCGGCTTATACTCAAAACCCAATGATTCGGTAAAATAACCCGGCGACATGAAGTTTGAGATCAGCAAACCCGGATCCACTGGATTTCCGTTTGCATCGGTATAAGTGTACCCCGGCGCAAACTGCGATTCAAAACTTAACGAGCCGAATAAATACCAATGTTTGGATAACTGCGTCGCTATCTTATTATCAAAGAATATACGGTCGTTGGTTTTCCGGGAAGATTGCCCTTTGTTTTTTGCAACTCCATATTGCAGGTTTAGCTCACTGGTATAATCCAGCGGCGACTTACTGTATTCTGTTTTGAAATCAAAATTTGTCCCAAGGGCTAATGAACTTATACCACCCGCGCTCCAGTTACTTGTAAAAGCAGATTGATTAAAGTTTAAACCAAAAACAACATTCTTATGCCAGTAACTTACTTTATAGTCAAGCAACTCAACCGGTATCTGCTCCTGGCTTATCTGTACCGGTCTCACGCGCATAGGCAGGGCATTACGGCGGGGCTCTATCCGGTATCTGTTAAGCAGGTTGGTATCTACTTTCAGGGTATCAGTGTCTTGCGCAAAGGCGGAGGTAAATGAACATAACAGCAGAAGTAACCCAAGACCTATTTTTAACATAGTGCGCAAATTAAAGCAAAAACAAGCTTTTCTTAAAATCAAAACGGGCTTATAAGAATATTGTTTCGTTGATTTCTATCTGAAAGCCAACAATAAACGATTATTCTCAATCCGGTTTCTGGCCCTTATTGACATTTAAAGAGGGTTGTGAGTACAGTCTCTTATTGCGCAGGTACCTTTTTAAGCTATTGCGGATATAAGTGATAAACTCGTAATCGGTGGCCGTTGTCACTATAAAATAACCCGGGCGATAACGCGCCATAAAATCGGTCAGCTCCTGGTCCTTTAGTTTGGTGATATTAGATACATAAGATCGGTTAAACCGGTAATCAATCACATTTTGCTGGTAGTCTTCCTCGATAAGGCCTTGCAAATGTTTAGCATTGCGCCCGCTTCGGCTCAGTGAATTCCATATTGCGTCAATGCTTAAACCCGCGCCTGTTAGCACACCATCGTAAGAGTTGGAGCCATAGGCTTTGCTAAAATTCCTTTTTGTGGCTTGCAGGCGCTGTAGTGGCGTAACCAGTGTATCCCGTATAGTCACCTCCCTCAATGGTATGGCCATGCGCTTTAAAGAGATTACCAGGTTGGTATTATCTTTTACGGTAATTGTATCCGCAAAATAATTAAGCTTCAGAAAAACCAGCTTATCGCCGGGTTTGGCCTCAATTTTAAATTCGCCTTTTAAATTGTTGTAATAGGATTCTCCCGATGTGACATTCAGAATATTAGTGCGGGCTATGCGCTCCTGCGTATCTTTATCATAAATGATACCCTCAACCGGGTTTTTATAAGTGACCACCGGTTGTTTATCCTGTGCATAAGCCCTGAAAAACAATCCGCAAAACAAAAGTATCAGCCCAAATCGCATTCTAAAGTTAAAACTAAGCTTTTGGCTGTCCTCCATTACACAATTTAACAAAAATTAACATCACTGTTTCACCACAACCAGCTTCTGGCCTATTTTTATATTGTTGTCCGAAAGGTTGTTTAACGCTTTCAGATCTTCAACAGTTATGCCAAAACGCCGCGAAATAGAATATAGTGTGTCGCCTGTTACTACCGTGTATAATTTATTGGTCGTATCGGTTTGAATGGCCGAATCCTGCTTTGCAACAATTGTGTTATCCTGTATCTGCGTAAGCACGCGGTCTTCGCGTTTCTCTTTTTGCGCATCGGTCTCCGGGCTATCATATTGCGTCAGGTTATATTTTTGGATGATATTGATCAGCAGGTTCGGATAATTGGGATTAGTTGCATACCCAGCTGCCTTCAGGCCGTTGGCCCAGCCTACATAGTCGTTTTTATCCAGTTGAAATAGTTTGGCATAACGTGGCCTTTTCAAAAACTCAGAGTGGTCGCGGAAGGAGTCTTCCGGTTTATCGTATACTCTGAAACAATCGTTATGACTGTCATCGTCCTTAAAATAACTTTTCCCTTTCCAATCGCCGGTACATTTAATACCGAAGTGGTTGTTGGCCACCCTGGCCAGTTCGCCGTTACCGCTGCCCGACTCAAATAAGCCCTGCGCGAGGGTAATACTTGCAGGTATACCATAAAGGTTCATTTCCTGTATCGCGATAATTTTAAAATGGTCGATATAAGTTAACGAAGTATAGGGGGTATAATTAGCAATCGCTTGCCGGTTGTCTCTTTGCACTATCTGGTTATTACGATGAGCCTCACGGTTGCTGATAAGGCCATTGTGTACAGCGCACGAGCTAAATAAAAGAGCCGATAAAGTTATGGGGGTAAAAAAGGCGAGTTTTCGCATAAGCAACAAATCTTAACTATTGGTATAGACTATTCTACGCCAAACTTAAGATTTATAAATAAATTTATTGCTTGTTTTGTGCTAATTGCTTCTGATCATCAGGGTTTTCATCAAAAGCATTCAGGTTGTATTTTTTGATAATAGCCAATACCTGCGATGCCCATTTATGGCTGCTGCAATAGCCGCTGCGCTGTATTCCCTTTGCCCAGGCTGTGTAATCATAGTGGGTAAGTGTTTCGGAAAGATGGCTGAATTGCTTGCGCTCGGTCATGATACGTGCAAAATCCTGGAAAGAATCCATCACCGAATCGTACCTCCTGTAATATGTTTTTACCTTTTTATTGTTGTTATTGTAGTAAAAATGGGGATCGTATCCTTTGACACCAAATTGGTTATTCAGCTTTTTAGCTATGTTGCTGTTCCCGTTTGCCGACTCGTGCATGGCTGCTGCCAGGATAATACTTGCAGGTACCCCGCTCTCGTGCATAATGCGGACAGCGTTGTCCTTAAATTTTTCAATATAGGATTGCGAGGTGTTTTGAGCCGAAACAGCTAATGATGATATTAACAGGATCGTAATCAGTATAAGTTTCTTCATAATTTATTTTTTTCTAATGATCATCACACCATCGCGAACCGGGAGTATTAGTTTTTCAACCCGTGTGTCGCCGGCTATGTGATCATTAAGTTCCCGGATCGATCGGGTGTCCGGGTCGCTTTCGCTGCCATAAACCTTCCCTTTCCACAAAACATTATCAATTATAATTAGTCCGCCTGACCTTACTTTGTCAAATATTAACTGAAAATAATGTAAATTATTCTTTTTATCTGCATCAATAAAAACAATATCGAAATTATTTTCTTCAATTTCTACGATAATCTGCGACGCATGGCCGAAGTATTGCCTAACTTTTTTATCCACATCTGTGGATTTGAAATGTTGAGCCAACATCTCTTCCAGCTCCGTATTTACTTCTATCGTATGGATAATCCCGCCTTCTACCAGCCCTTCTGCAAGGCAAACGGTAGCATACCCGGTAAATGTACCTATCTCCAGGATACTCTTCGGCTGCATCATTTTGCTCAGCATGCTCAGTAACCGGCCCTGGTAATGGCCCGATAGCATGTGCGGCTGTAACACCTTCAAATAGGTCTCGCGGTTGATCTTTTGCAGCTCCGTTGGCTCCGGGTCGCAATGATCTTCCAGATACATTTGAAGGTCATGGGGCAGAATCTCCATGGCGGCAAAGTTAAGAAAATTTAATTAATGCGATTTTTGGAGGTAGGATTGTAGTAATATCACAGCAGAAATGGTGTCCACCAACTCCTTATTTTGCCTTGCTTTTTTACCCATTCCACTTTGCGCGATGGTGGCAGATGCCATCTTAGAGGTGAAGCGCTCGTCCAGCATTTCTATTGGAACATCCGGGAAGGTTTTCTTCAATAAATTCACAAAACCTTTAACATGGATAGCCGATTGGGAGGGGGTATTGTCCATCTGCTTCGGATCGCCTACCACGAAACGCTCCACCTGCTCGGCCTGTAAATACTTTTTTAGGTAGTCAATAATATCTTTAGGGTGTATCGTATCCAGACCGGTAGCGATGATCTGCATCGGGTCGGTCACCGCAATGCCGATGCGTTTGGTACCGTAATCGAAGGCCATTACTCTCATATAAATGTGCAGATATGCTTATGTGCAAATGTGCAGATTATTTGCCATTAAGTATAAAACATCACAACTATGTCAATGTCTCAAATCTCATATCCCAAATCTAATGTCTAATTATTATCTTGCACCAAATGCAGTTTAAACACATAGCGGGACAAGCGGCTGTTAAGCAAAGGCTTATTAATACGGTTAATGATAATCGTGTCAGCCATGCGCAGTTATTCCTGGGGCCCGAGGGTTCAGGCAGCCTGGCACTGGCTATTGCCTACGCCCAGTATTTGTGCTGTGAGGATAAACAGCCGGATGATTCATGCGGGGTTTGTTCCGCCTGCCGCAAGTATCAGAAGCTGATGCACCCCGACCTGCATTTTTCGTATCCATTTTTCGCAAAAGATAAAAACGATACGGCGCTCACCTTTATCGAGCAATGGCGCGAGGCCCTGCTGGCTAATCCTTATCTAAGTTTGGATATCTGGCGCAGTTACCTGGATGCAGAAAACAAACAGGCTAATATCAACATCGCCGAATGCCACCAGATCATCAAAAAATTAAGCTTTAAGCCTTTTGAATCGGTTTACAAAATATTGATCCTGTGGTTGCCCGAATATCTAGATAAGGAGGGCAACTCCCTGCTCAAGATCATTGAGGAGCCGCAGCCTAATACTTTGTTTTTGCTGGTCGCTCAAAACCAGGACCAGATATTAAATACTATCCTGTCGCGCACTCAACTGGTTAAAATCCCGGCGCTGACTTATGACGAGATCAAAGAAGAACTGATACAAAACCATCATCAAACAGAGTTTGCCGCGGCGGAGATCGCCTACCTAAGCAATGGTAACCTGACCGAGGCTTTGGCCATGCTGCAACAGGAAACTAAAAGCTATCATACATTATTTGTGCAGTGGCTGCGCCTGTGCTTCGGCAACAGGGGTCCCGAAGTAATGGGATTTGTGGAGCAGGCCGCGAAGATGGGCCGGGAAAATCAAAAGAACTTTTTACGTTATGGTATCAGCTTTATCAGGGAGTGTTGCCTGCTGATGGCGGGGGCCGGGTCACTGGTACACCTGCCTGCGCAGGAACTGGAAACCGCGCAAAAAATGACCAATGTAATGAATACCGCAATGGCGCAAGCCATCAGTTCGGAGTTGGAAAAAGCACATTATCATGTAGAGCGAAATGCGAATCCGAAAATCTTATTTTTAGATGTATCTTTACAAATTATTAAAATTCTAAATTTTAAAATGCTCCCGCAGGGGACTCATTATATACCGGATTAAATTATGGGATGTGGAAGTTGCTCATCGGGTGGATGTACACCCGCAGGCTGTAAAAGTAACGGCTCATGCCTTACCAACGGCTGCAGCAAATTAGATGTTTACGACTGGCTGTCGAATATGGATATGCCGGCAAATTATAGGCCCTTTTCTATCATTGAGGTGAAATTTAAAGGTTCGCGCAAGGACTTTTTTATCAATACCGACAATATTTATTTAGAGGCCGGTGAACTGGTTGTGGTTGAAACCGCAACCGGCGGTTTCGATGTGGGCCACGTATCCGTAACCGGCGAACTGGTGCGGATGCAAATGGTAAAACGCCACGTAACCGAGGCCGATGTGGCCAAAAAAGTATACCGCAAAGCTACCCCTGCCGATGTAGACAAGTGGAAAGCAGCCAAAGAGCTGGAATGGGAAACCATGCACAAAACACGCAAGATGGCCCTCGAGCTTGGGCTATCCATGAAGATCAGTGATGTGGATTACCAGGGCGATAAAACCAAAGCTACATTTTATTATACTGCCGAAGGCCGCGTCGATTTTCGCGAATTGATCAAAAAAATGGCTGAGGCTTTCAGGATAAGGATCGAGATGCGGCAGATCGGAATGCGGCAGGAAGCAAGTCGTTTGGGTGGTATCGGCTCATGCGGGCGCGAGTTGTGCTGCTCTACCTGGTTAACGGATTTTAAAACAGTATCCACTTCGGCAGCGAGATACCAGAATCTTTCTTTAAACACATTAAAACTGGCCGGCCAATGCGGTAAGTTAAAATGCTGCTTAAACTATGAGCTGGATACCTATATGGATGCCCTGAAACATATTCCGGATAATGTGAATATATTGAGGACCGAAAAAGGCGACGCCCGTTTACAAAAAACGGATATCTTTAAAAAGCTGATGTGGTTTAGCTATCCGATGGAAGATTCATGGGTGCCGTTGGAGTTAGACCGTGTAAAAGAGATACAAAAACAGAATAAGGAGGGTATTATTCCACCAGATCTGGGCGAAATTGTTGAGATAGAAAGCAAGCCGGCAAAAGCACTGGATTACGAAAATGTAGTTGGCCAGGACAGCCTTACCCGTTTGGACGAGCGTAACCGCAACAAAAAGAAAAACAACAAGAACCGCAATAAAAACCAGGGTAATAAAGCCCCTCAGGGTGCGGTTGTACCCCAACAGGTAAAAGAGCAAAAACCAGCAGAAGCTAACAATACCAATGGCCAGAATAATAAGAACCGCAACAACCGCCGTTTTAAACCCAACAGGAATAACCGGAACGACCAGAATAAGGGAGGGAATGAAAGCGGCTCGTAACCTGTTTCTTGTTGCATTGCCCGCACTGGTGATGCTTTTTTTAAATGGGTGTACCGACCCTAATGCAATTATCGATCAAAACACCCCGATCGATAACCATAACTGGTCGTACGCCAATCGGGTAAAAACTTCCGTCAAGATTGATGATCCTTCCATTCCATACAACCTGTATATCAATCTGCGGGTAACAGGGGAGTATAAATACTCCAATATTTTTGTGCTTTTACATAAAAACGGCCCTAAACTAAAGGGCGTAACCCGGTTCGAGATCAAGCTGGCAAACCTGGACGGCGAGTGGCTGGGTCAGGGATCGGGCAACCTATACAGCTTCCAGGTGCCTATCATGACCGATTTTAAATTCCCAGAAAAAGGCACCTATACTTTCGATATCGAGCAAAACATGCGCGATAACCCGCTTCACGAGGTAAATGATGTGGGCATGCGGGTTGAAAAAGCTAAATAATTCTTATTAAAAACCGAAATAATTAACAGCTGTTCTTAATATAATGAGGAAACAGTTGTTGATATTGTGTGCGTTTATTTCGTTTTCGGTTATTGCCTGCAACGGCGCACCGGACAATGCAGACAGTGGTTCTACAGGCACAACTGCCGGTGGCGGTTCAGTTGCACATGCGGATAGTATTAAAAAGATAGGCTCAGGCGTAACCGGCAGCAGCGGAAATACTCCGGGTACAGCCGATACAACCAAACCCGGCAATTCCATTGCCTTCCCCGCCGATTCTGCTAAGCAGAAAAAACCCTGATATCAAAATAATTTACCATCACTCTTCTAAATTTCCTACCTTCGTTTTGCTAATATTTTTATCAAAATGAGTACGGTTATCCTTGTCGTTTCTATTGTTATCCTTCTGATTGCTGTCGTACTTTTCCTGAAAAAGCCCAAAAGTACCAACGGTATAGCAGAAGAAGATTTGCTGCGTTTGCGCGAAGAAAACAGCCGCTTGCAAATCACTTTGGCCAAGGCCGAGGAACGTGCTTCGGGTTTGATTTTGGAAAGGGATAAAGCCGATAAATTATTACAGGATGAACGGGTGCGGTATGACCAGGCTGTCACCAATCTGAACTCGGAATTGCTTCTCGAAAAAAACCGTATGGCCAAGGCCGAAGAAGCTTTTAAAGCACAACGGGAGCGTCTATCAGAACAGGAAAGGTCCATACAGGAAATACAGCAAAAGTTTCAGCTCGAGTTTCAAAATATCGCCAATAAATTGCTGGACGAAAAATCACAAAAGTTTGTCGAGACCAATAAAACGCATCTCGATATCTTGCTCAATCCGCTAAAAGAAAACATTAAGGCCTTTGAGGAAAAGGTTGACAAAGTGTATAACATGGAGGCAGCAGAAAGGAACACCCTTAAAGGGGTTATATCCCAGCTGATGGAATTAAACAAGCTGATCAGCAGTGAGGCGCAAAACCTGACCAAAGCCTTAAAGGGTGATAGCAAGAAACAAGGTAACTGGGGAGAGGTGATCCTGGAGCGGGTACTGGAGCGTTCCGGTTTGGTGAAAGACCGTGAATACCGTATGCAAGCCAGTTTGATTTCTGCTGATGGAAGCCGCTTACAGCCCGACGTGATCATTGACCTGCCGGATGAAAAGCATCTTATAATAGACGCAAAGGTCTCTTTAATTGCCTACGAGCGCCTGGTAAATTGCGAAAGCGAAGAGGAGCGTAAACTCTATTCAAAGGCTCATGTGGAATCCATCAGAAGCCATGTAAATGGATTATCCGGCAAAAACTATCACGACCTGTACCAGATCAATTCACCTGATTTTGTATTGCTTTTTATACCAATAGAATCATCCTTTAGCTTTGCTGTACAACTCGATGCCGAACTATTCAGCGATGCCTGGGATAAACGGGTGGTGATCGTGAGCCCATCCACATTATTGGCTACTTTGCGTACCATATCCAGCATTTGGAAACAGGAGCGTCAAAACCGCAATGTGCTCGAAATTGCCCGCCTGAGTGGCGCCATGTATGATAAATTTGTGGGCTTTGTGGGCGATATGGAAAATATCGGTAAAAACATCAAACAAAGCCAGGCGGCTTATGACAGCGCCATCAATAAACTGACCGAAGGCAATGGCAACCTCACCAAAACCGCCGAAAAAATAAAAGGCCTTGGTGCCAAGGCCAATAAACAATTGGATCAGAAATTTATTGAAGAGGAATAACCCCTTAATTTATCGTACAGCTATATTTTGATACGACAGCCGCGGTACCATCCACATTTATTTTTGGTGATGTTACCTTAAGTTTTATATTTAAGTTTCCTTCTTTTGACAGGGGGAAATTATCTTTTATGCTATAAACCATTTTCCCACTGCCTGTTCCGCTCATATCGACAGTTACATTCTTGATCTGGAAATTCATTTTGAAATTCGGGATCATATCAAAATACGCTTTACCGTCCGAAATACTAATCAGCTTGTACGTAACACCGGCGTCTATCTGAATGTTATTATTTCCGGTTTTATCTAACGGTATTGTCATTGGTGAACCCTGGGTAAAGGTATCGCCCGGTTTCAATGCTTTATCCGGAAATTGGATTTGTTTTTGGACCATATTCATCATCTGCTGCATCTTCTTCTGAGCAGTATCTGCCACTGCTTTACCATCAGCAGAATCGATGTTTAGTTTCCAATCCTGGCTTATATGCCCTGATAGTTTAATATCCTTTTCAGTAGCTTTTGGCGGAATAGGTATTTGTTTGCCATTGGCTGTAACTGAAATATTGCTAAGCTTATAATCCATATTCATCGGCATGGAATTATCAGCTGCTAATGCACCCGTTTTAAGAAATCCACCCAGGCCAATCGACAGATCAGCATTTATAGGTTGCGTTATCCCTTGCTCCTTCAACTTATCAATGATCTGCTGGTCTCCGGTAACGTTAACATTCAATTTTACATCAGCACTAATGGTTGACTGATAGTTATGATTAGGCAGGTATTTTATTTTAAATACTACACCCTTTTGCGCTTTCAATTGGGTTAATGACAAGCATATTAGTGCCAGTAAGAATATTTTTTTCATGGTTTTTGTAAATATGTTTTTAAAGTTAGGTAAAATATCAGCTTTTAAAAGCATTCCAGCCTTGTGCCGTAATGGTATGTACCACACCAGATTTGGTAACCAGGTTGCAGCCTGCCGAGCGTTCTGTTATATGGCCTATAATGGAAATATCCATCTGTATTTTTATCTTCTCGTAATCCGCTTGTTTAATAGTAAACAGCAGTTCATAATCCTCACCACCACTCAGGGCGCAAACAGTGGGGTCGAGGTTAAACTCCCTCGCGGTTTCAAAAGTCATCGGATCAAGCGGAATTTTATCTTCGTAAATATTACAACCCTTGTCGCTTTGTTTGCAGATGTGTAATATCTCTGATGCCAAACCATCCGAAATATCGATCATAGCCGTAGGATTAACATCTATATCCTTTAGTAATTCTATAACATCTTTCCTGGCTTCAGGCTTAAGCTGGCGCTCGATGATATAATCTTTCCCTTCCAGGTCAGGCTGAATATTTGGGTTTTCGATATAAACCAGCTTCTCGCGTTCCAGCAGTTGTAAACCAACATAAGCACCACCCAAATCACCCGAAACGCATACCAGATCACCTTCATTTGCGGTATTTCTATAGGTGATATCCTTTTCATCAGCATAACCTATCGATGTAACGCTGATCACCAGACCCTGCCTTGATGAAGTAGTATCCCCCCCAACCAGGTCCACGTTATATTTTTCACAGGCGAGGTAAATGCCTTCATATAGTTCCTCAACCGCTTCCAATGGAAATTTACTGGATATGCCAATAGATACGGTTACCTGTGCCGCCATGCCGTTCATCGCATAAATATCGCTTAGGTTTACCTGCACTGCCTTGTATCCTAAATGCTTCAACGGGGTATAGGCCAGGTCAAAATGAATACCTTCCAAAAGCATGTCTGTTGATACCAACGCCTTCTTTCCCGCAAAATCTATTACTGCGGCATCATCGCCAATACCTTTTATGGTACTTGTATTTTTTATTTTGATCTGTTTGGTCAGATGATCTATTAAACCAAACTCACCCAGCTGTTCTATATTAGTTCTTTCTGTATTTTCAAACATAATTAAATATGATTACACTGATTATATCGGATTACACTTATTACTATTAAGATTACATCGAAATATTATTTAAAAAAAATCGGTGTAATCATTCTTTAGAAATCGGCGTAATCAGAGGCCCAACTGGGCCGAAATACTCAGCATCCTTTCAATAGGTTTTACTGCTCTTTTTATAATATCCGCTGGAACAGTTACCTCCGGCAATTCATTCTTCATGCACAAATACAATTTTTCCAGCGTATTCCTTTTCATATGCGGACAATCGTTACAGGCACAACTATTATTCGGAGGAGCCGGTATAAAAACCTTATCCGGGTTCTCCTTTTGCATCTGGTGTATAATACCTGATTCTGTGGCTACTATAAATTCTTTTTCAGAACTTTTTGTAGCATATTTCAACAATCCGGTTGTCGAACCTATGTAATCAGCCATTTTTAGTATCACATCCTCACATTCAGGATGTGCCAGTAATTTAGCATTCGGATAGCGCTCCTTCAGTTTGGTTATTTTCTCTCTCGAAAATATCTCGTGCACCATACAGGCACCATTCCACAAAACTAAATCCCTGCCAGTCTTTTTAGCCACATAAGCCCCCAGGTTTTTATCCGGCCCGAAAATGATCTTTTGATCTTTCGGTAAGCTTTCCACTATCCCTATGGCATTGCTCGATGTGCAAACAATATCGCTCAATGCTTTTAACTCGGCCGTGCAATTCACATAAGTGATCACCAAATGGTCCGGATAGTTTTCTTTAAACTTCCTGAACAAATGCGGCGGACAGCTGTCTGCTAAAGAACATCCTGCCTTCAAGTCGGGTAAAAGTACCTTTTTTTCTGGCGATAATATCTTTGCAGTTTCGGCCATGAAGTGTACACCGGCAAATACAATGATATCGGCATCTGTTTTGGCGGCTTGCTGAGATAAGCCCAAACTGTCGCCAATATAGTCAGCAATATCCTGTATGTCCGGCTCCTGGTAATAGTGAGCCAAAACGACAGCATTTTTTTCCTTTTTTAATTTTTCAATTTCTTCAAAAAGATCGAGGGTTGGATCTATCCATTCCTCCACAAATCCTTTGAGGTTTATTTCTGCTAAGGTATCCATTTCAACAATTCAAATAATAACAATCATTTTTTAATAAAAGAAAAGCTATTGTTATTGGTGTGTTAGTTCTGTGTAAAAGTAGTGATGCAAAGTATACAAAAGGTTAGTTTTACATTTTTATTAACAAAAAAAGAGCATTCTTTGTACTATATTAAACTGATTTAAAGAGGTGTATATTTCTTCAAATTTTATTTTAAAATATTATTGTTAATAATTTCAGAGGGTGTAAAATGTTAATTAATGCGTTAATTGATCTCAAAAGTACTTCAAAGATTATTGATAGAAGATGCTAAACCGGGGGTTATCCACTACTTAATAATTTATTCTTTTTTTACTTACACAAAATTAACACGTTTTAAGGTGCTTTCTAACATAAGCACTATTTTTACACAATATTATACATCTATATGACGAGAACAGCGGATTTTTTGGTGATAGGTTCAGGTATTGCAGGATTGAGTTTTGCACTGAAGGCGGCGAAGCATGGTAAGGTTCTGATAGTTACAAAATCAAACGAAGATGAGTCTAACACTAAGTATGCACAGGGTGGTGTTGCAGTAGTTGTGGATAAAAGAGAAGATTCTTTTGAAAAGCATATTGAAGACACTTTAGTAGCGGGCGACGACTTGTGTGATAGAGAAACGGTTGATATTGTAGTAACGGAAGGACCGGAAAGAATAAGGGAAATTATTGACTACGGAACCAACTTTGATAAAACAAATGAAGGAATGTTCGACCTCGCAAAAGAAGGCGGGCATTCTGAATTTCGTGTACTACATTATAAAGATATCACCGGTTGGGAGATAGAAAGATCATTATTGGATCAGATACATCAAAACCCTAACATCACTATTTTAACCCATTATTTTGCTGTAGACCTGATTACGCAGCATCATTTAGGAGAATTTGTAGATAAATCAACCAATGATATTCAATGTTATGGTGTTTATGTATTGAATACTTTAAATGGTCATGTAGAAAAGATACTTTCCAAAGTTACAGTAATGGCTTCAGGTGGTGCAGGGCATATTTATTCCATCACCACCAATCCCACAATTGCTACAGGTGATGGGGTAGCTATGGTGTACCGTGCAAAAGGTAAAGTAAGGAATATGGAATTTATCCAGTTCCATCCCACAGCTTTATATAATCCGGGTGAATATCCATCATTCTTAATATCAGAGGCTGTGCGAGGTTTTGGAGGGATTTTAAAACGTACCAATGGAGAAGAGTTTATGCAGGAATATGATGAGCGGAAGTCATTGGCGCCAAGAGATATTGTTGCGAGAGCGATAGACGCAGAGATAAAGAAGTCTGGTGAGGATTATGTTTATTTGGATATCCGTCACCGGAGTAAAAAAGATATCCTTGCTCATTTCCCTAATATTTATGCCAAATGCCTGGATATAGGTATCGATATGACCAAAGATATGATACCTGTTGCACCAGCATGTCATTATATGTGCGGCGGCATTATGGTGGATCATGTGGGCAAGTCATCCATTATGCGCTTATATGCTTGTGGAGAATGTTCATCAACGGGTTTGCATGGTGCTAATCGGTTGGCTTCCAATTCATTACTAGAGGCATTGGTGTTTGCGCATCGTATTTATGAAGATGCTATTGCGCACTTCAATAATAATGTAATACCTGACAATATTCCTGATTGGAATGAACATGGTGTACAATTATCTAATGAGGATATCCTGGTGACCCACAATGTGCGCGAAATGCAAAAGCTGATGAGTGACTACGTGGGTATTGTCCGCTCTGATTTCAGGCTGGACAGGGCTATGCGCCGCTTGCATTTGCTATACGAAGAAACAGAGGATTTTTATAAGAAGACCAAGTTATCGGTCAAGCTTTGCGAATTGCGTAATTTAATACAGGTATCTTATATTGTGGTGAAATCAGCCGTGCTGAGAAAAGAGAGCAGGGGATTGCATTATACAACAGATTACCCGGTTCATGCCGAACCTGTGCATGATACGGTGTTTTGATATATTTTTATATGACCTTATTGAACTTTTTTAGAAAGAAACCCCAACCTTTCATTACTACTTATAACGGAGATAAAAACGGCATAGAATTGATCGGTGACGGGTTGTTGTTTGAAGGCAGTAATTCCTTTATAAAGTGGGGTGCAGATATAGAAGATATAGTTAAGAGTGGCCTTGTAAAAAATGAAAGAAGAAGTGACCGGACTATTTATCATTTTGGAAAACAAACAATTTTAAATGGTCTGGACCTGGATTTATCAATAGTTTTTTGGGATGCTAAAAATGAAGACTTTAAGTTATTCGGGTCAGTTGAGTTTTTATCAATAGGGGATGCAGGAGCGAAAGAGCGACTTGAAGTAATCACATCCCACCTGGAAAAGGTGATTGGTATTCCGGTTAAAAATGAAATAATAGATACCGATGTATTAAAGGACTGGCGAATTAAAGATGTAAAAATTTCGCTGAATTTCTTTGAAAGGCATTCCAATAAATTGCACTTTCAAATAACAAAGGGAGCATAAAAGAGCGGAAAACAGGATTCGAGTTCACATCCTTCACATTTTAGATATAGTATGTATGAAGAATTCATTGTTACTTGTTATCGTAATTTTAGTTATTTCATGTAAAAAGGATTTTAATAAGAGTTATTACGAAAAAGTAACGAGTATAAAAATGCCAAGTAAATACGATGTAGTAGAGTCATTTGATAATGGTGAGTATTTAATAATTACTTCTTTAAAAGTAGATAGTTTAGAATTATTTGAGTTTATAAAAAGGAACAATTTTCGACTTCCTCCAAATGATATGTGGGTCCCAAAGATGAAGGGAGAAAATCTACTTGAAAAAGTTAAACCACCACAAAAATCGAACTCAAGTGTTTATTTTCTGCGTGGGGAGAAGGGAAAAAATAACTGGTTATACATTGTAGATGTGAAAGAGAAACTAATGTGGGCTGAAATATCATATCCAGACTGGGGTGGAAATTAAAAAGAGCGGAAAACGGGATTCGAACCCGCGGCCTTCAGTTTGGGAAACTGATGCTCTACCGACTGAGCTATTTCCGCTAATTTTGATCAAACATAAAAAAATAATATCAATTAAATAAGGAAGGTATTAAATAGCTTTTAGCTTTGTGCCTTCACCTTTAAGCTCAAAAGATGCCTGTTATACTCCCAGTAAAAGATAAAAGCCCGGTTTGGGGTGATAAGTGTTTCATTGCCGAGAATGCCACCATTGTAGGCGATGTGACCATGGGCGATAATTGCTCTGTGTGGTTTAACGCGGTGGTCAGGGGTGATGTGCATTATATCAAAATAGGAAACAACACCAACATCCAGGATGGCGCTGTTATACACGCCACCTACTTACGTGCAGCTACCGAGATAGGTAACTGTGTATCTATCGGCCATAATGCATTAGTACATGGCTGTACACTTAAAGATCACGTGCTGGTCGGCATGGGTGCTATTGTGATGGATCATGCTGTTGTAGAAGAATTTGTGATCATAGGGGCCGGCTCAGTGGTATTAGAGAACACCATTTGTGAGTCTGGCTATTTGTATGCCGGTACGCCTGCCAAAAAGATAAAGCCCCTGAGCCAGGAACAAAAGGATATGCTACGGCAATTACCACATAACTATATTATGTATTCAGGTTGGTTTAGTGGCTTGTAGGCTCCTTGGGTATATCTATAGGTTCTTCAGCTTCCCAGTTTGAGCGCAGGGTGATTTCCTTCAGGTATATCCAGACATTTTCCGGCTGTATGCGCTTTTTCACATTTCCACTGTCCCACTTGCCGTTTTTGTTGTCATCATAAATCACTCGTACATAATATTTGCCAACAGGGTAGTTTTTGTAAACCACCAAACCGCTTTTTACCACAGGGTCCCTGTGGACTACATTTTTCTGGTTATCAATCAGCTCTATTAAGTACCCCTTGCTTGTATCAGGTATGGTCACCTTTAAAGTCAACGGGCCATAATTATCCGACTTATCCAGCTGGAACTGTTTCAGGAACTTTTTGTTCCTATCACCATAAATACTGGTTAACGCGCCTTCATTGAAGATGATCTGATAATGACTATTCGGCTTCCATTTGTAATTGAAGGTCAATCTCTTCATCGTAGCTGTATCCTTGGTGATGGTATAATTGGATATATTTACCGAATCTTCGTTTAGCGTGATTATCGAATTATCGATTGTTTGGATTGGTGCGTTGGTAATTACAACAAGGTTGGTATTCGGCCTTAGTTTATTATCGAATGTAGTATTATACTGCATCGATATGACATGATCAAATGCTTCTTTGCGGCCCTTTCGTTTGGCTACAGTATCAATTGGTACCCCGTTTTGCAAAAACGATACCCGTATGGAGTCGAAATCCATATTCTTGAGGTAAACCAAAGCGGTATCTCTTGTTTTGCTAAAGTCTATTATCTTTTCAGCATCTAGGGCAGGCGGGTAAAGTATTTTTACTGTCGGATTTTCCATCGGCTTGTTAAATGTGAAAATCAATTTCCCGTCAGCATCAAAACGGTTATCGATCAGGCGGAACTTTTCTGACTCTTGCTTAAACAGGTTCAGGTGAATGTTTGCGGTGTCTCTTTTCAGATGAATAATTGCTTTCTGGAAAGCGACCAGTTCCTGGTCATTATCGTAGATCCTGTTCGGCGCTTTTTCTTTTAAGGCATAAATGCGGTAATCCCCTTCGTGTAAATTGTTGAGGGAGAAATTTCCGGATGAGTCAGTGCTGGCATATATAGTTGGTTTCTTCTTCGTCCAAAGCGTATCCTTATTCAATGGGAAAAGCATCACCGTCACATCCTTTTCTTTTTCCTGTGTCATTATATTCTGGACGTTCCCTGAAACACTTAGTGAGTCGATATGCGGACCGGTTGAAAACACATAGGTGAAATTATTCAAAACATTCCCTTCGTTCAGATCAGCGATTGACTTTCCAAAGTTGATTACATAGGTAGTATTTTTTTGGAGAGTGTCTTTAAAATCTACAACGATTGATTTTTTACTGGTCTTGAAAGTAGGTGCCTTCTCCATAGCCGGACTAAAGCTGATTTCCTGTGTTTGATTTTTCAAACTAAAGTATTCGTCAAACTCAAGCCTGATTTCTTTGGCCTTAAAATTTCTCGTCATGTTAGGCGGGCTTGCCTTTACCAATTTGGGAGGGGTGCGGTCTCTTGGTCCGCCCTGAGGTTTTTGCTGACTCGCGCATCCGAAAATGACAGCTACGATAAAAAATAGGAGAGAAAATTTCTGTAAAAAAGCAGTCTTTTTATTTAGCCTCATTTTTAAGCCTTATAAACGATTTTTATTTTTTTATGAAGATTATCATTCGGAATTAAAAAAAGCCGCTTTAATCGAAGATTTATAATTAGTTGATAATCAATAATTTATGTTATCTTGAGATGTGGACCATCAAAACCGAGATATCCGACGGAGAAACTCCTGAAATCCGCGACGCTTGTCCCAAAGTGCGGGGTTTTATTTTTATCAGTTTTTCCCGGGCTTCTTTTGACAGTGAGACAAGACCATGATAATTGAATTCAGGGTTGATCTCCTTGTCCTCCATCTTCCGCATCTTTTCTACTATGTCCAGTTCCTTCTCAAAATAACTCTCATATTTGATTTTTATTTCAGCCTGCTCAATAGTTTCTTTATCAAAATTATTGAGTAACTCATCAAGGTTTCTGTCCACTTTTCTCAGGTCATCAAACGATACCTGCGGACGACTCAATAAATTGAACAACCTCACATTCTGCGAAAGGGGCGAAGTCCCCAGCTCTTCCAGCAATGAGTTAATGCCTGCGGCTTCTACCGAAACGTTTTTTGTATAGGCTACAATATCGTCCGAATTTTTGATCTTTCGGTTTACCTTGTCCATTCGTTCCTCGTTGATCAATCCAAGTTCATGGCCGATCGGGCTAAGGCGGATGTCCGCATTATCCTGGCGCAATAGCAAACGATGCTCTGCCCTGGAGGTGAACATGCGGTATGGTTCTTCGGTGCCTTTAGTCACCAGGTCATCGATCAAAACACCGATGTACGATTCGGAACGTTTCATGATCAGCTCATGAAGATCGTGAACTTTTTGATGCGCATTGATGCCGGCAATAAATCCTTGCGACGCAGCTTCCTCATAACCCGTCGTGCCATTGATCTGGCCGGCAAAAAATAAGTTACTTACCAGTTTAGTTTCCAGGGTGAGACCAAGCTGGATAGGAGGGAAATAATCGTACTCGATGGCATATCCGGGTCTGAACATTTTTGCGTTTTCAAATCCGGGGATTTGTATTAAGGCTTTATATTGTACATCTTCAGGAAGGGAAGTTGAGAACCCATTAACATAAATCTCGACAGTGTTCCAACCTTCCGGTTCTACAAATATTTGGTGACGCTCACGCTCTGCGAAACGATTAATCTTATCTTCAATAGATGGGCAATATCTCGGTCCCAGACCTTTGATGCGACCGGTAAACATCGGCGATTTTTCAAAACCTTCTTTTAAGGTTTCATGTACCTGGGTATTGGTATAGGTGATCCAGCAGCAGCGTTGATCGGTTGATCGCTCTACATCAGTATAAGAGAAGCGACCGGGATTTTCATCACCCCATTGCTCTTCCATTACACTATAATTTAAAGTACGCCCATCCACGCGGGGAGGGGTGCCGGTTTTCATACGCCCTGCTTCAAAGCCCAATTCAACCAATTGTTCGGTTAGACCTGTAGCAGCTTTTTCGCCTGTACGGCCACCCCCAAATTTCTTTTCCCCAATATGAATTACACCGTTAAGGAAGGTGCCATTAGTAAGTACTACAGCATCGCATTCTATTTCGACACCAAGGGAAGTACGAACACCTTTAACAGTATTATCTTTTACTATTAATGAGGATACCATGTCCTGCCAAAAATCGACATTAGGAGTTCTCTCTAACGCCAATCGCCACTCTTCAGCAAAACGTGCACGATCATTTTGCGCACGCGGGCTCCACATTGCGGGTCCTTTTGACAGGTTAAGCATGCGGAATTGTATTGTTGTTTTATCGGCTATGATACCCGAGTAACCACCCATTGCATCAATCTCCCGCACAATTTGTCCTTTGGCGACGCCGCCCATAGCAGGGTTGCAGCTCATCTGTGCTATTGTCCCCATATTCATGGTGATCAATAAAACGGATGAACCAAGGTTGGCCGCTGCTGCTGCCGCTTCACACCCGGCATGGCCGGCACCCACAACAATTACATTATATTTCTTAAACATTTCACCTCCATGTTCCACGTGGAACGTACAAAAATACGCTCAATTACCCGATGTTCCACGTGGAACTTTAAATAATGATACTAACGCAACAAATGCCCAAACCCCTTCAAGTATCACAAAAGGGTAAAAGCTGACCATCCACGACGCAAAGCAGCAAATGCCTGCGCCAATAAGATTTAATAGGCTATAGGTTTTACTCTCGGATTGGAGTTTCTTATACAAATTTAGCAGAAAAGCGATCAATAAGATAATCACCCCAATGGATGCAATGATATCTGAAACCTTCATTTTATGCTTCGTTTAATTCGGTTAACTCAATCCAGCGGATGCTCTTTTCATCCAGTTGGCTATTTAAAACAGCGATCTTCTGTGCTATTTCGCTTAATTGTTGATGGTCTGATAAGCCAGAGTTAAGCTCTTCGGTTAATGCTTTGATCTTGTTCTCGATCTCTGCAATTTCTTTATCTAAATTCTCCAATTCCTTTAGCTCTTTAAAGGCCAATTTATTCTTTTTGGGTTGAGGAGTTGGTGCTGGCTTTTCTTCAACAGGGGCCTTTTTTGCCTGCTGTTTCGCAGTCTCTAATTCATACCGATAAGAAGAATAATTGCCGTTGAATATCTTCACATGCCCATTTTCTTCCATGATAAATAGCTGGTCTGTTAACTTGTCCAGTAAATAACGATCATGCGATACCAGCATCAGCACCCCGGTATAGTTGGTTAAAAACTCTTCCAATACGTTCAGGGTGTCAATATCCAGGTCATTGGTAGGCTCATCCAGTATCAGGAAGTTGGGGTTCTTCATTAATATCTGTAGCAATTGAAGTCGCTTTTTCTCACCACCGCTTAAGTTTGCTATAAACCCATATTGCTTTTTAGGTGGGAAAAGGAATAATGTGAGCAATGCCGATGCAGAGATCATCTTCCCATCAGCCATAGTAATAAACTCAGCTACATTCTTTACCACATCAATTACCCGCTCATCTTCCTTAAACACCATGCCCGACTGATGAAAATAACCCATCACGGTGGTTTCACCTTTTTCTACCTGGCCTTTGTCTGGTTGCAAGTTGCCGGTGATCATATTCAACAGCGTTGATTTGCCGCTGCCGTTTTTACCTGCCAGACCTATTCTATCCCCTTTTTTAAACACATAATTGAAGTTATTTACAAAGGTGTGGTCATTAAAAGACTTATATAAATGGTGTAGCTCCATTATTTTATTGCCCTGGCGGGCGGTTTTCACACTTAATTCAACCTTCCCTTTAAGGCCGGCATTTTTTGTCTTGTCTTCCAGGTCATAATAAGCATCTATACGTGCCTTTGATTTGGTACCCCGGGCCTGTGGCTGCCTGCGCATCCATTCTAATTCCTTCTTCAGCAGGTTCGAGTTCTTTTGAAATTGCAATTCCAGTTCGCTTTCTCTTTCAGCCTTTTTCTCCAGGTAATAGCCATAATTGCCTACGTAGGGGATGATCTTGCCGTTATCTATCTCCAGTATCTCGTTACACACATTATCCAGGAAATAACGATCGTGCGTTACCATCAGGATGGTTTTTGCACCTTCGGTCATTAGCTTTTCCAGCCATTCAATGGTATCTATATCCAAATGGTTGGTAGGCTCATCCAGTAAATAAACATCAGGATCTTCTATAAGCAGACGTGCCAGTGCCAATCTTTTCCTTTGTCCTCCGGATAGCGTATCTATCATCTGATTTAAATGATGAATATCCAGCCTGCCCAGGATGGTTTTTATCTTGTACTCATATTCCCAGGCATCGCTATCACTAATCTCCTCAGTAATTTTATCAATTGCTTTTGTGTTTTCCGGATCATTCTCCAGCAATTCTTCATATTGCCTGATCAGTTGCTGCTGTTTATTATCCGAGTGGAAAATATAATCGCTGATGGTATAAGCCTTGTCAAAGGTTGGGTCCTGCTCAAGATAACCCATTCTAAGGTCACGGGCTTGTACTACTTTGCCTTCAACAGGCAAGAATTTACCAGCTAACAGTTTTAATAATGTTGATTTACCTGCGCCATTGATGCCCACCAGCGCAACCCTGCGCCCGCGGTTAATGCCAATGGTCAGGTTTTTAAACAGCCAGTGGTCATGATATGAATGGCCTAAATTTTCGGCAGATAGATAAGTACTCACGCTAATAAATTATTTTATCGGAAGGATGTATAAACACGCCTTCTTCTTTTCTCTTTGATTCATTAAACATTGCCCGGGCAACGGTTTCAGCAGGTATGCTCCTGTATTTTTTTAAAGCGCCAGTCAATATTGGATCGATGACCTTCATCAACCCAATGGCAAACCGTTCTGCAGGCCTTGATTCCTTGCGGTCGCCTGTCAATACAGACGGTTGATAAATGTGCAGGCATTTCAGCCCAAGCTTCTGTATATCCTCCTCAGTTTCGCCTTTCATCTTCGTATAGAAGTTAGAGGATTTGCTATTGGCCCCAATAGCCGAAACCAGGTGATATTGTTCAACGCCGTTTTGCTTTGCCAATTGTGCCAGCTTTACCGGGTAGTCGTGATCTATCTTGCGATATTCAATCAGATCCGGGGTCTTCTTTTTTGTCGATCCCAGGCAACAGAATAGGGCATGACCGATGATCGCTCCTGCATATTCATCCAGCTTTTCAAAGTCGATCACCAATTGGACCAGCTTCTTATCAGCAATTGGCAGTTCTTTTCTTACCAATATCAAAATTTCGTCATAGGTGGCCTGTTGCAGTAAGATATTTAATAATTTACTGCCAATTAGTCCGCTTGCACCAGCTACAACTACCTTATTTGACATTATAAGTTCATAATTTCAGGCAAAAATACGCATTATAAATTTGTGGAATAAAAATTGTATGTTTAAACATATAATTAAGAGGATCAAATAAAATCATGAAGAAAACAATACATCCTGCCAATGAGCGGGGACACAACGACATCGGATGGTTAAAGGCTAATTTCTCATTCAGCTTTGGCCCTTATTATAATCCGGCAAGGGTGCATTTTGGTGCGCTGCGTGTGTTGAATGATGATATTATTGCCGGTGGAACAGGTTTTGGTACACATCCGCATGATAATATGGAGATCATCACTATTCCTATCTCCGGAGCATTAGAACACCGTGACAGCATGGGTAATATTGGTGTGATCACCGCAGGTGAAGTACAGGTAATGTCGGCTGGTACAGGTATTCAACACTCAGAATACAATCATTCTAAAACTGAAGAAGTGAATACCCTGCAGATTTGGCTTTTCCCAAAGGAAATGAACATTGAACCAAGATATGATCAAAAAAGCTTTACAGACGAATTGAAGCTTAACAAGTTCACCACGTTGGTTTCTCCTGTAAAAGGCGGCGAAGCATTATGGATTAACCAGGATGCTATATTTTCCATGGGCGATTTTGAGCCTGGTCAGCAGGTTAAATATGACATACAGATACCCGGAAACGGCGCTTATATCTTCGTTATGGAGGGTAAAATAGCTGTGGATGGTACCGATCTAAACAAAAGGGACGCTTTAGGTGTTGAAGATATAAGTTCATTCACCATTGAAACCCTAAATCAGTCACGGATATTGATCATGGAAGTACCAATGCGATAAGCAGGAGACTTCCTGGGCCAAAGGTTTTTGAACTGCCTGAAACAATTTGAGTATTAATTGTTTATAACGGGCAACCAATCAATAACCTATGGCAGAGCAGGCAATACCCGGATGGAAGAAGTGGCTCGAAGGAAGCGGAGACCAGGTAATATTTTTAAAAGGTTTTTTTAGAAATGTTTTCCGTGGCGGCTTCGAGTGGTCAGAGTTTATACGTCAGTGCTACGAGATAGGCTATAAGTCTTTCATGCTGGTTGGCATTACATCATTTATAATGGGGTTGGTTTTAGCATTACAGCTAAGGCCAACCCTTGTTAATTTTGGGGCATTAAGCATGCTGCCTAAATCATTGGCGGTATCTATTGTTCGCGAGATAGGCCCGATAATTACCGCGATGATATGCGCAGGAAAAATCGGATCAGGTATAGGCGCAGAGTTGGGCAGCATGAAAGTGACCGAGCAGATAGATGCTATGGAAGTTTCTGGGGCCAACCCGGTGCAGTACCTTGTGGTTACCCGCATACTGGCTACAACCTTTATGGTGCCCATTTTAACGCTCCTAGGCGATGTTTTAGGCTTATTGGGAGGATTTCTTGCTATAAACATTACCAGCAGCGTAAGCGCCCTGCTTTACTTCAATAAGTGCCTGGCATCAATTGACTTCACAGACTTTTTACCTGCCTTTATTAAAACTGTATTCTTTGGGTTTGTCATCGGATTTGTAGGCTGTTATAAAGGCTATAATTCAAACCGGGGAACAGAGAGTGTGGGCCTTGCTGCCAATTCAGCGGTAGTAACAGCCTCGCTATGGATATTTGTGATTGATGCCATTGTGGTGCAGATCAGCAGTTTACTTTTTTATCGCTAATATGAAAGAGGCAGAGGAAAGTCCAGAGAAGAAAAGTAAACCATCTGAAACGGTGATCCACATTAAGGGGTTAAAAAAATCATTTGGCTCAAATGATGTGTTAAAAAACATCAACCTTGATGTGAAACGCGGAGAAAACGTAGTGATTCTTGGTAAATCTGGCACGGGTAAATCGGTTACCGTTCAATGTATTGTGGGTATGCTGGTTCCGGACGGAGGCGAAGTAACTGTTTTTGGAGATGATGTTGCGGCTTTAAAAGAAAGGCAATTGAAGGAATTACGCATGAAGATAGGATTTCTGTTCCAGGGTGGGGCCCTGTATGATTCTATGACTGTCAGGGAAAACCTTGAATTCCCGCTTACCAGGGTACTAAAATTAAAAGATCAGAAGGAAATAGACCAACAGGTTAAGGAAGTGCTTGAAAATGTAGGCTTGTCGGATGCTATAGATAAAATGCCATCTGATCTTTCCGGAGGGATGCGCAAGCGCGTAGGCCTTGCGCGCACGCTGGTAGTGAAACCGGAGATTATGCTTTATGATGAACCTACCACAGGGCTTGACCCTATTACATCAAGAGAAATCAGCGAGCTGATCCTGCAAATGCAAAAGAAATACAAAACAACCTCTATCATCATTACACACGATATGGAATGCGCCGGTATTACGGCCGACCGTGTAGTGATAATGAGCGATGGGGAATATATAGCAGAAGGTTCGTTTGAGGAACTTAAAAAGTCGAAAGACGAGCTTGTAAGATCATTTTTTAAACCTACACTATGAAAACTACTTCGGGACAAAAAATAAAAATAGGTGCATTCACACTGGCCGGACTGGCGGTGCTGATCATCGCCATCTTCCTCATCGGGAACAAGAAAGGACTGTTTTCAAGCACATTTAATGTGCATGGAATGTTCAAGAACGTCAACGGGCTGCAGGTGGGTAATAACGCCCGTTTTGCGGGTATAAACGTTGGAGTAGTTGAGGATATACAGATAGTGAACGATACTACCGTAAAAGTGGTATTAATGCTGAATGAGGGTGTCCGGAAGTTCATTAAGAAAGACGCCAAAATAAGCATCGGCAGCGATGGCCTGATGGGTGATAAATTGGTAATTATTGCCCCCGGAGGAAACACCAGTAACCTACAGGTAAGCAATGGCGATCAATTAGCAGGTGTTAACCCATTAGACGTGGATAAGATCATTAGTAAATTCACCAAAATTGCAGACAACGCCGGAGACCTGGTTCAGGGCCTTGCATCAATTGTTAACAAGGTAAATAGTGGAAAGGGAAGCATTGGCAGGTTGCTGAATAATGATAAAATGGCGCGGAACATGGAAAATACAGTTAAACAGGCCCAAACCACGATGGCCAACGTACATAAAACCACGGGCACTTTAAATGAAGACCTAAAAGCTGCCCAATCCAATTTCTTATTAAAGGGATTCTTCAAAAAGAAAGAGAAAGCTAAACAGGATTCACTTAAAAAGTTAAAGCAGGATTCGGCTAAAGCGGTCAAGAAGTTAAAGAAAGATTCTACTAATAAAGCAAAATCACAGTAGCCAACAAAAAAGGGGTATAATAAAAAAGGCCCCGAATTTCGGAGCCTTTTTGCAGAATGTCCCGGTGGACTTATAAATACTTAGTCAGTTCAGGTGAAAGAGGTTTAACCGCTGAGCGGAAACGGTGGATCAGGTTACCATTCTCATCGATCAGGAATTTCTCAAAGTTCCATTTGATCTCGCCGGTAAAATCAGGGTTTGGTGCCTCTGTCAGGTATTTGAACAATGGGTCGATATCATCACCCTTAACACTGATTTTTTGGCTTAAAGGGAAAGTAACACCATAGTTTTTCTGGCAGAAAGTTTTAATTTCCAATGCGTTGCCAGGTTCCTGCTGACCAAAGTTGTTGGCAGGGAAACCTACTACAACTACTTTGTCTTTGTATTGGTCGGCCAGTTTTTGTAGTTCGGCATATTGTGGCGTAAAGCCGCATTTTGATGCGGTATTTACGATCAAAACCTTTTTACCCTTGTACTTGGCTAAGGAAAAGCCTTCGCCATCAATGGTTTTTAGTTTAAAATCGTAAACAGAAGAGGGTGCAACAAATAACAGAGTTAAAAAAATTGCTAATATTTTCATGTTTTTAAATTTTGGTTTCGCTTTAAAGAGCTTTGTAAAATTAAAGGATTAAAACCAAAATTACCTGAAAATGACTATCGGATTTATGTAAAATTTCTGACACCCAGATAATGATCTTCCTTACCTGTCATTATTTTCTTTTTTTCTGCCGTTTTGTCCTGATATCCAAGCAAGTGCAAAGCCCCGTGTATGACAACCCGGTGCAATTCGTTTACTTCGCCCGAATTAAATTTTACAGCGTTCTCGCGGATACGGTCGATAGAAATAAAAATATCACCTTCAATAACTCCGTCTTTTTCCGAATTATCAAAGGTGACAATGTCTGTGTAGGTGTCGTGGTCGAGATACTGTTGGTTAATATTCAGCAGGTACGCATCCGAGCAAAAAATATAATTAAGTTCTTTAAGCTTGTAGCCCTCGGCTTCAATAGTGGCTTTTATCCACTGTTTTACCGCGGTTTTGTTTTTTAGTTTAAAGCTGATATCCTCTTCAAAGAAATTTATAGAGGGCATTATATCTTAAAATGAAGTTCAACTTCATTTCCTTTTGTATTGAATATGCACTGATCCGCAAGCTGTTTCACAATAAAAACACCTCGTCCTGTTAAGCTTTCAAGGTTTTCTTCGGCAGTTGGGTCAGGCAGATGATCATAGTCAAATCCCTCGCCTTCGTCAGTAACGGTCCATACAACACGTTTAGCATCAACCTCTGCGTTTATTATAACTTTTTTGCTTTCGTCCAATTTGTTTCCGTGTACAATAGCGTTAATAGCAATCTCGTTCAGACAAGTCATCATATTAGCAAAGGTATCTTCGCTTACCTGGTGCTTATCTGCTATTTGCTCTATTAAAATTTCCAGCTGCGTTATGCTTTCCGGTTTGGAAGGGAGCTGTAAAGTATAAAGCTCGCTGGTTTGTACATTCGCTTCTTGCATACTATTTGGCATTAAGTTGATCAAAGTAAGATTTTATTTTTTGTTTATAATACAAATTAAGTGCCGGAGATACTGTCTTAATTTGTTCGGTCTGTTTTTCTTTTGTTTTCTGGTAGTCCTGCAACGCCTTAACGTATCCCGGAGGCAAATCCTTTCCCGCATTGCTCTCCCGTTTTTGATCCTGGTCCCTTTGCTGTTGGGCTTTTTCTGCTTCGAGCATCCGGGTTTGGATCTGTTGTTGCCTCTTTAACACTTCATCAGTTATTCTCCTGTTTACGATATCGTTTTCAGTTTGTTCCATTTCTTTTGAAATTTTATCCAAATTGCCCAAACCGCCGGTACCGTCTTTATTCTCCTGTTTATTAATTTCCTGCAGGGCCTGTCGTATCATTTCCTGCTGTCGTGCCATTTTTGCCAGCTGTTGGCTCATCCCGCTGCGCTGGCTTTGCGACATATTTCCGCCCTGTTTTTGCAGCTGATCGCGCATCTGCTGCATATTCTGGTTCAACTGCTGCTGCATCTTGTTCAATTGCGATAAGGAAGGCTGTTTCCCCTTCCCTTTTCCGCTCTTGCCGTTCTTCATCGAGTTTTGCAACTGTTCAAGTGCCTCATTCAGCATCAGCGCCAGGTTGTTCATTGATGTCATGGAAAACTGCTGATTGCGGGTAGCTTCTGCCGTGCGGCGGTCGCTCATATTCTCCAACGATTCATCAATGTGACTATTTATGCTTGCGATCTCCTGGTTTACAGTAGATTGTATCTGCGGAACCCGTCGACTTAAGGCATAAAGGCTGTCTTCTGCCGTTTTTAAGTTGTCTTTTATGTCCTTTTGTTTTTGTGCTAATATAATATAATTTGGATCAGTTGGGTTAGTATTTTTCAACGTTTCCATAACTTTTTCCTGGTCGAACGAACTATTAACGAGATTTTTTAACAATTCGCGTAACTGCTGTGCATCAACGTTGCTTTGTGTGTCCTCACCCTCCTGGTTTTTCTCCTCCATTTTCTTAGCCATCTGCTGCATTTGTTTTGCTGCATCCTGCTGTTTTTCAGCAGCTTTAGGCTTATTATTCTTCTTTAATTCCTCAGCACTCTGGCTCATTTGCTGGTCGATTTTTTGCTCCTCATTTTTTGGATTTTCAAAATCATTTTTCTGCTCGGCGCTGTCATTTTGCTTTTGCAGCTCATCTAAAGACTGCTTTACATCCTGGAAATCCTGCTGAAGTTTTTGCTGCTCTTGTTGTAAAGCCTTTGGATCAGAATTTTGTTGTTTTGTTTGTTCAGATAATTTTTGCTGCTTATCAGCCAGCTGGTTTAGTGTATTAATATTCTGGTTTAATTTCTGGTCAAATTCTAGTTTTTTATACAGTTGCAGTATACGGTCGAGCTCTTTTTTTAAGGATTTATTATCCATCTGCATTTTTGACAGTTCGTCACGTGTTGCATCTTTTTGCTCCTGGTCCATCAGCGCCTGGAGCTTCTTTAACAGCTCTTGCGTCTTTTGGTCGAGCACGTTATTGAACAGGTTTTCAATCTCCTTTTGCTTCTCCATCAGTTCTTTATTTTGCTGTTCATTTTCCTGGCGATTGACCATGTTCTTTTTGTTGTCTGCCTGTATATCTTTTACCAGGTCGTCCAGCTCTTTTTTCTTCTGCAGCAGGTCATCTATCTGTTTTTTCTCATCAAATGACAACGTATTTTTATTCAGCAGTGTCTGGTTCAGCTTCTGTGCATCCTTCTCTATTTGCCCGGCAATTTTTATGGCGGATTGCATTTTTTCTTTAACCACTTCTGTCCCCTTATCCAACTGCTCGTTCAGTTCTTTCTGATCCGGAACATTCAATGTGCGTTCAGGAGAACGGACTCTTTTCGGGCCAGAAACACCATCGTTATCCGCTACTTCAAAATAATAGGAAACCTGGTCGCCGGGTTTGGCACCTAACTGTTTCATATCCCAGAAATAAAAGAAATCAGTCTGTGTTTTGTCCAGGTCGGCTTTAACAGAGCGGGTTGTGGTACGTCCTGAACTTTTATCGCCGGGCGCACCAATTTTGTAATTAAAAGTGAGCGACGAAAAGCCATGATCATCCTGTATTTTGCCGTTAAAATAGAGCGCTTTGCTACTGATCGAGTCTGATTTTTCCTCGACAGTAATGGCTGGGGACTCATCAGCTATCACATTGATACGATAGGAGGCAGAATCGCCCCGGCTTACCGATGCATTCTGCGGACTGATCTTATAAAAAGCGTTCTTGTATATCTTCTCGCTGTGCTCAAAAACATCGTCGCTGATTTTAGTTGCATTGGATGGATTGTTATCGATACTGAATAAAATTCCGGTAGCGTTTTGTGTGTGCAACTGCCATTTAACTGTTGTCCCTGCAGGTAGTGTAAGATCACCTGCGTTAACCAATTGCTCACTCTTTTTATGCAGGTAAGCAGGGTAGTTCAATTCAACATCAAAATGCAGCAGGGAGGGTTTTAAGTTGACTTTTATCTCGTAAGCGGTTGATGAAAAACCGTTACCTGTCAAACGGAAAACCGTATTTTTCTGCAGGTTGCTGAACTGGTAATGAAAACGACTGATGTTCTCCTTATCCAGCTTAAAAGTATTATTTGCGGTTTCGATATAAACATCAGCAGGGAGTTTGTCGCCATCCAGTTTCAGATCAAGCTTCAGGTCATCGCCCTGGACAACAGACAGCGATTTATTAAGCACCACAAACTTAAAAGGCGCTATCGGAGCAAAGTATTCATTGTGCCTGATCAGCCTTTTGGTGCTTTCGGTTAATATAGAGGGCGCCGCCAAAGCAATAATACAAATCACCGCAGCCGGGAATATCACCCATTTAAGGTATTTGGTATTTTCTTTTATGTTGATGGCTGATGGAAAGCTGACCGGTTTTAACGTCTCAATTTTCTGGTCGATGCTGGCTTCAATTAACGCTCTTTGCTGTTCGTTGCTATCAGCCAGTTTTTTAAGCTGAAGTGTATTGAGAAGTTTGTCGCTGACATCAGAAAAATGCTTGCCGATGATTTCGGCAGCCTGGTCGTGCGTAATGGTTTTTCCTAAACTGAGCCAGGCCAAAAGTGATGGGATGATCAGCCAGGCGATCAGGCCAAGATTAAGCAGGATAAAAAAGTAGAAAAGGAAAGTCCGGAAGCCGGAATTGAAATTGCCGTAATATTCGCTGACAGTGATAATTACATAGGCCGAGAATATCCCCGCACCTAAAAATATCAGTCCGCGCAGTAAATTGTTGAAATAATACTTGCGGATGAAAGTATCGATCTTGCCGATTAACAACTCGTAATTTTCCGATGACCGCATGATTATTGAACGAATAAATCCCCTTATGCAGGTTTAACGCAACCTAACTATCAAAATTATAACTTTTAAATGATAATTGCTCATTCCACAGCAGGCAATTTGGCTGTATATTTGTAAGGTAAACTTATAAGTTTAACTAACTAAATTGTCATGGCTCAAAACTCCAACCTGGAATTAGCATCTGAACTGAGAGGCCTGTTGGCCCGGTTGATAAAAAAGCTGCGCAAGGAATCTGTCACAGGGCAGCATCTTTCGCTAACAGAACGGTCGACCCTGTCGACGCTGTACCAGCAAACGCAAATGCTGCCAAGCGAACTGGCATCGTCCGAAAAGATCACTAATCAGTCCATGTCGCAAATTTTGAATCATTTGCTTGAGTTGGGCTATATCACCCGGACCGCATCGGATACAGATAAACGGAAGGTGCTGATATCACTTACGGAATCAGGTAAAAAAACATTGTTACAGGTTCGTGCTGAGCGCAACGAATGGCTGGCCAAGGCGATTAGTGATAGCTGTGACGAGGAAGAGATAAACCTGCTTAAAAAAGTGATCGGGCCGTTGGCCAGGGTAGTCGATCATAAATAAAAGCGGGGCAGTTTTATAATATATGTGTGTGATAATAGATGAAAATTACAACTTTTAATGCGTTTAGCAGCCGGAATTACCGGCTATATTTTACAGGACAATCGGTTTCATTAATAGGTACATGGATGCAGAAAACTGCAGTAAGCTGGGTGATTTATTCGCTTACGCATTCAACCTTTATGCTGGGACTAACCTTATTCGCAAGCCAGTTCCCGTCTTTTTTGTTTTCGCTGATCGGCGGAGTGATATCTGACAGGTATAATCGTTACAAGGTATTGCTCTGCACGCAGATCGCATCCATGATCCAGGCATCCATCCTGGCTATACTCATCCTGATGGGGCATTACGCCGTGTGGGAAATATTATCCCTGAGTGTGCTTTTGGGGATCATCAATGCCTTTGATGTTCCCGCAAGACAGTCGCTGGTGTATGAGATGATTGAGGATAAAAAGGATTTGCCCAATGCATTGGCGCTTAACTCGTCTATGGTCAATTTATCCAGGTTGATAGGTCCTGCCATTGCGGGATTTGTACTGGAAAAGCTGGGCGATGGCGCCTGTTTTTTACTAAATGCTTTTAGCTTTCTGGCGGTCATCGGTTCATTATTATTGATGAAGCTTCCCCAATATGTAAAACAGGTACACACAAAAAACGCTTTAGGCGAAATGCGCGAGGGCTGGGTTTATTTAAAACAAACACCTTCCATCGCCTTCGTGATCGTTATGCTTGGGCTTATCAGTTTGCTGGTGCTGCCTTTTAGTACGCTGCTGCCGGTTTATGCAAGAGATATTTTTAAAGGCACCGCGTCAACCTTTGGTATTATTGATAGTGTGATAGGGCTTGGGGCGTTCAGCGGAGCCATCTTTCTGGCCTCATTAAAGCCCGGATCGAATCTGAAAAAGATATTAGCTATTAATACCCTGGTATTCGGTGCGGGATTAGTCCTTTTCTCGCACGAGGGTAATTATCCGTTGGCCTTGGTTTTTGCTACAGTCGCCGGTTTTGGTATGATGTCGCAGATCACCGTTAGCAATACTTTATTACAAACCACAGTTGAGCCAAACATGCGCGGCCGGGTTATTAGTTATTACGCTATGGCCTTTTTCGGGATGCAGCCGCTTGGCGGTTTGCTTATTGGTTCAGTTTCCAAATGGGTAGGCACACCGAATACAATGCTTGCCGAAGGTGCTGTGGCTTTGATGATAGGGTTATTGCATATGCGTTTTCTACGAAAAGAAAAGCTTAAAAAACAACAGTCCATACCCGCACTGGGACAACAGACGGTGCAGGCGGTTTAATTTTAAGATTGTTACATTCCTGTTAAACCGGGGTGCTCCTTATCATGCAAACAAAATCCTCTGTCAGAGGTTTATGAGCTATAACCATTTATAGACGCATGTCAAATCGTATCCTGGTCGTTGATGATCAAGAAGATATCCGGGACCTTATCCGGGATATCCTGGAGCCCGAGGGATATACAATTTTTACACTTCCAGGCATTACAGATATTTTTAATACCATCAGGAAGCTGCACCCCGATCTGATCCTGCTCGATTTCATGCTGGAAGAAGAAAATGGCGGGGATTTTTGTTACCAGGTAAAACAAAATGCCGGGACAGCTCATATACCCGTGATACTGCTTTCGGCTTATCCCAATGTTGTCACTTCCCGCGGCCATTACGGTTGGGACAAATTTATAGCCAAGCCCTTTGATGTAGATCACCTGAAAAAAGCGGTGGCTAAGCTTTTGCCCTCAGAGAGTGTATAAAGCTCACATTCTTAACCGTAGTGACACGGACCGTCCTAAAGCTTGCACAAGTTCGGAGTCAATATCCTGGGAGTCGATTTTCAGCTTCCAAATCAAGTCAATATCTCTTAATAACGCTATCGGTTCTCCATTGAGCAACAGATCTATTTCGGTAAGTTTATGATTAATGTGCTTACTATCTACAATTTGATAGACGTAATCTTTGTCTTTGAACGTTATTCTAAGTGGTAATCCCATGCGCTGCCTCCTCCGTAAAGATAGATGTTCATCTCCGAAGTTTCAGGAATATTTTCCAAAAGCTACAAAACATAAAAGTCTTTTACCTTAAATGGTCTTGTATTATATTTGCAGCTCACATTACAATCACGGGATGTAGCGTAGCCCGGTATCGCGCCAGCATGGGGTGCTGGAGGTCGTGGGTTCGAATCCCGCCATCCCGACTTAGTAATTCGCAGGGTCCCGTTGGAGACCCTGCGAAGACTAAAAAAGTACCACAGTTTTATTCTTTTATCGGAAAACAGTTAAGTTTGTCTTATCATCAAATCCATCTACCAACCTATGTATCCCAACCCACTCAGTGCCCACCTGGAACTCTTTGAGTTAAGACCGGATCTTCTCGTTTCCTGATCGATCATTGAGGCCACAAACAATGGTTTAAATACGGTGGACATGCGCGGAAACTGGGTGGTGAGCACAGAAAAACTTAGTGTGCTTTTGATTAACGATGATAATGAGGAAATGTACCAGGAGCATTATTTGTAGAACGGTAGTCATTGGTGCGCGGAGAACGATCCGGAAATTGTTTTAAATAAACGTAACGGGCCGGAGGATATTAAGGACAGGATGTACTTTGATAGCCGGTAACTAAAATTGTTATTCAGATATGATTCCGCGCTTTCCAAAGCCGGGTAAGAATTGTGAGGTCCTCGTCGTTCGTGACAGCAGATGGTTCAGGTCGCACGTTGCAAACATATTTACGCTGATTATCAAAATACTTACTCGATTTATCTGTTTGATAGAATAATCCCTGAAAGAGTCTCGCTCCAATAGATAAGTTGATCGGATTGTTATTGTAATTTGTTAGCTCCACGGAAAGACAGCCGCAATAGCCGGGTTGGGCGATAGTGGACATCGTAAGGCCCAGCCTTGAATAAGAACTTCTCATGCATAGTACCAGTACATAATTGTCAGGAAGTTTAACATATTCCAAACTGGTGGCCAGCACCGTTTGATTTGGATGTAAAATAAATGTTTCACCTAACTGACGGCGGGTTTCCTGAAAGAAATAACGGGAATTGCCCCGGCCGAATTCGTTATTGAGTGAAGCATTGATTAACGGCTCACGACCTTGAACTGATACAAGGAAATTGCCACCCAAACGGAAATCGATACCGATCTCCGTAATCTGTTCCTGGTCAAGTAATGGCCGGATGATCAGTTTTTCGGCTTTGATCAGCTCTTTTATAGCTTCGGATGTAATAATGCTGCTCATACTTTGTTTTTCGCCCAATGTTGAATAGTGAAATAGTTACCGATGGACTTTTCCACTAAGCTATTGATGACCCTGTATATGGTCGGCTCAGTCAAATTCACGTTATATCCCATACATTGATTGAACTTTCCGACATCATCCAACCATACCTGCCAGCCATACATGATACTGCCATGTAGTTCTGCGTCCGATTTGATTTCGTAAGGGATTAGTTTATAAAAGTCGTCAGATGTGATCTTACTATACCGTATCTCCATTTTTTTCCCGGTCAGTGCTTCCACAGCGGTTTGTATTAAGTTTACGACCGGGTTGTCCGTTCCGTTAATAAAGTCCGAGATCACTTTGATCCGGTTTACAGTTGACGGATGTGTGGGGCTGTCTTTAGCTGAATTGCTGGTAATGTATTGTAAAAATAATCCAATGGTTTCACCAATATACTGAGCTGCGAAAAGGTCGCAAAAATATTCGCCCAAATGATATTCCAACTTGAGCAAATCAATATCCGTAGCGGTCAAAAAGGGCATATAGCCCAGCACGTCGGTAACCGATACCTGTTTTAAGTAAATGGCGTATCGCAACGTAGAAGTGATAGAATGCTGTAGGTCGACAAAGTGCCCCAGTTCATGATAAAGTGCGACCGACGATAAGTAATCCTTGGAAAGGGTAAGTGGCAGATTGATCTGTACAAGTTTCTGATCGAACACAACGCCATATTCCGTTTCCAGTGACTGATAAAAGTTTTTATTCATGGCATACGACAGGTCATAGCTGAATGAATAAAGGTTGTTCTGTAAGCTTGTAACTATTATAAACTTTTGAGCATCGATCCAATCGCTCATCGCCTTGTTCAGGCAACCTACAACCTCAAAAGGGATGGTATTTAGCGTGCTGTCCTTTAGGAATTCGATACTTTTGAATATAAAGTCCAGGTGGCTTTTTTTCTCAAATATCTTCGCATCGTCAAACCCTCTTTCGATGCTATCCTTGATGCCTTTGAAAAGCTCCTCAAGTTTTTTAAGATAATTGTCTTTTTGAGTATCTGAAAAGTTATACTTTCTTGAATTGGAGATCAGTGTTTCTGCCTGGTAGAGCTGAAGATATAATAGCCTTTTGATTGGAAGCATCTGTAATTACTATTATACTATTATGCGACAGCATAATTTTTGTAATCATTGATGATCTGCTGCAATTGGCGAAGGTCATCCGTTGAAGGCCTATCGACATCTACTTTCAAAAGCCAGTCATGCGCAAAACGATCTATAAGAATTTTTAAATTTAAAGAAGTCTTATCAAGATCGAAGACGGAAGTGCCGTTGGCTAAAGCCTTAGCGTCTTTAAGTAATGAAGTAATGGTTGGATTGTAGCGGTCATCGCCATTGATCGCATTATAGAGGAATGATAGAAAAAAATCAACCTCCTGATCTGAAGTATTATGCGACATTAACATGATTGAGGTGTTTAGTTATTAAATATACGATGAGTATTACTAATAAGATACCAAATACGGTAAATAAATTAAATTTTGTTAACAATAGTTATTAACAAAAAATTGCCAAATTGGTATAATTAATTGATTGTTAATAATTTAAGACTATAGGTTTTCAATACAATATCAGTAAGGTGATAAAATCACCTTAGTTTTCCCACTGGTTTTTTCCCCTTTCGGGTAGATCAGCACAAAGGCATTATAAGAAGTGTCAAAAAAATCGTACTGAAATTCAGTCGTTCCGGCAATGGTTTCCAGCGATAGTTGTCCCTGGAATTTCATTCTCCTGCCAATATAGTAGTCCTGTACGAATGGCCAGTCAAAACCGAGTTGCTCAGGCCACTCAATCGTACCAAATTGCCGGAGAAATTTATCTGATTGGAAGTAATTCCGCATACCGCAGTTGGCAAGTTCGCCTTTGCAGGCGACGTCTTTTAACACGAGCAATGCGCAACGATTATTTGAGCGTTCAACATAACGACGGAGCGCTGCATGGTTGGACCCGCCAAATTTTTTTGCAATAGCCATCGCGCTTTTTAAGCCAAATTCCAGTTTTGCAATTTCGTCTTCGAAACGGTCTAACTGAAAAAGCGTTGTAGAAGCAAACAGGTTGGCTTCTGCCTCGAATTGCTCCCGGTAATCGAGACTCAACGTATTATCGTCATCCAGAAATGAAGCCGTTTTATTTTGCCAGGGTAAAACGCCATGTCCGACCTCATGCAGCTTCACGAAGTTCTTTTTTTGATCATTTTGGGACAGGTCAAGGTATATTGTCTTCTCGCTTCTGTCAAATATGCCTCTCACCTTAGATAAAGCCCTTAGTAGAGAATCTGTGGCCTTCGACGCGTAGCCATGGTGTATCTGCGATACATCTAAGGTTTTGTTGACGATAAGTTCAGAGTAGTTGACAATGGAATCCACAGGGGTCGGATACTTACCCCAGCTTTTGCTGGCTTTAAGAATGTCATAAGCGATATCCTCTATATCCTTCCTGGTGTGAGTTTCAACCATTGCGTTTTTCGTGTCTTAGAAATTTCAGGTACCTCATTAATGCCTCTTCTTCATCTTCAGAAAGCTGCTGGGAAGACAATGCTACGGAGTTCAGCATTCTCGTCTTTGGCGTGTCCGATTCTTCAATGATGCCGGCTGCAGCCAGGAGCACCTGAAGATCTATATTATACACCGTTGCAAGTTTATGCAAAACGTTGGCGGAAGGCTTTTTGATCTTTTCGTTCTCGAGTTGGCTGATATAAGCGTTCGATATGCCGGTTGCTTCTTCCACTTGTTTTAGCGTAAAAGGTACGCCTTCACGAGCGTCCTTTAAGGTTTTCCCGAGTGTTTTCATTGCCATTTTTTATGCAAATGTACAAATTTTTCTAATTGCAGCAAACCATTCTATTTATATTCGTTATAAATTAAGCAAATCTAAATTTTACACTTGATAGAATTAGATTAACTAATTATATTTGCTTCGTCAATTTGAAATACAGTATAATTTAAACGATATAAGGAAAGGATCATCGATGAGCGGATAAAAAATAAAAAGCCCGATCACCAGCGGAGGGTGATCGGACTAACCAGAGGGCAAAGTTTGGCGACTTCTCGAGATCACTCTCGACCGCACCTCAAAGGCTACAGCAAATTACAAGAATTCTTCGGATTTCTACAATAGTTGTGCGCTTACTCTGTCGCAAGGCTGTGAGGCTGGGCATTATATATAGGTATAACTATTAGAAATTAAAAAAATGAATTCAGAAAAAAATGCGGCGGAAGTCGCAGGCAAATTATCCTTCACAGTGGAGGACAACAACTATGTTACTGGCCAGCAATTCCTTTTTGGCAGGGAGATCAAAAAAGTAGCGGGTATTCCGCTGGACGCAAAACTGTTCATGCAGAATCGGGCGCCCTGGGTAGACAATCTCATTGAAAATGATGAAGAGGTAGACCTTGCGCGGCCTGGGATCGAATACTTTTTTGTCGGAAAGGACTTCGAATTGAAGATCAATGGCGCGATATTTCAATGGCATCAGCGCTACATCACCGGAAACCAAGTGCGGGAACTGGCCAAGTTGGATGAGCAGGATGAACTTTTCCTTAAAACTTCTGATAGCCGTATCGATCGACTGATTGCTGACGACGACAAGGTTGACCTTTTAGAACCGGGGATCGAACAGTTTTATACAAGCGCAGTAGATCGTACCATTACGTTGATCATCAGCGGTGTGCCAAAGAGCTGGAATAAGAAAAAGATCTCTTTTAAAGAAGTGATTATTTTGGCTTATGGCAGTTATGACGACCGGCCAACTATGGTATACACAGTAGCCTACGAGGATGGGCCAAAACAAAACCCTGAAGGCTCCATGGTAAAGGGAACTGAAGTTTTTACAAAAGATCATATGATTTTCCATGCAACAGCAACTGATAAATCATAGTCCCGATTTGAGCAGGTTGCTCAAAGAAGGTTTTGACATTTCGGTAGATGGCGGGTATTTAATGACCCGCCACATACCGTATGTCGATGCAGAGAAAGTAGTTAAATATGGAACGCTGGTTTGTATCTTAACATTGGCTACCCCGACGCGCACGGGACAGCCCCCTGATCACACCATCTTTTTTTGCGGCTCAACCCCCTGCGACGCGAAAGGCATGGCGTTGAACAGTATTATCAATAATAGTAACAAGCAGCGACTTACGAGCGAGTTAACCGTGGATCATTATTTTTCCAGCAAGCCGCGTAGCGGGAATTATCCGGACTATTACGAGAAAGTAACGACCTATGCCAAGATATTAGGTTCACAAGCCCGGGTATTAGACCCTACGGTAACCTGGAGCCCATTAAAACAAAATGTATCATGAAAAATGTATTTAAATACCCCGACACAAATTCTTCGCGCGCGAAGATCGAGCTGCTCAACGAAAAGTTCGCCGTGTTAAAAATAGCGATCATTGGCTTGGGAGGCACAGGGGCTTACACACTTGACCTGGTTGCTAAAACCCCGGTCGAAGAAATCCACATATTTGATGGTGACCTGTTCCAGTTGCACAACGCGTTCCGGGCGCCCGGCGCAACGCCCGGACTAAAATTTGAAACATCTGAAGACTTGTATAAGGTGGACTACTACCGGGATATTTACAGCGAAATGCACACTGGCATAGTTGCTCATCGCGAATATATCACACCGGAGAATGTAGATACCTTAAAACACTTCGACTTTGTCTTTCTTAGCGTGGACAAAAATGCGGTCCGGTATTTCATTACTTCAAGTCTAATAAAAATGGAAGTTCCATTTATTGATGTGGGCTTGGGCGTTAATGCCCTGGACGACGCATTAATGGGGACGATCCGTGTTACCAAAGGATCGGCCAACAAAAACGATCATTTAGAGAACCGGATCGGTAAAGAAGAGGTTGCCGACAATGAATATGCGACCAACATTCAGATTGCCGATCTGAATTCACTAAATGCTGCGCTTGCGGTAATCACATGGAAGAAGCATGTCGGCTTTTATCAAAACCTGAAAAAGGAACATAATTTACTTTATTTCATTAACACCGGGAAATTACTCAATGAAGACTTTGAAAGTTGAATTCGTCGAATTTATACCTGAACTATTGAGTGAAGGTGTATTATATATTTCCATGAAATATAAGACCGCGAGGCATAAATGCCCTTGTGGTTGTGGCAATATTGTTATCATGCCGATCACGCCAACCGACTGGCAGCTTAAATATAATGGTAAAGGAGTAACGTTTAGTCCGTCGATCGGTAACTGGAATTTCGATTGCCGCTCTCACTACTGGATCATTGGAAACGAGATTCGCTGGTCGGGAAGATGGGATCAGCCACAGATCGATAACAACAGGCAGGCGGACAAGGAGAAAAAAGAACACTATTTCGATAAAAATAAGCGGAAGGATAAACATCAGCTTTGGTGCCAACTAGTAGCCTATTTTAATCGTTTTTTAGATATCGCTTCGCAAGCACGTCGTGGCTGACAGTATTACAGTGGCAGACATTGGCTTTGTTCATTTTTTGGATGTTCATACCCCATGAACATCCAAAAAATGAACACTTAGCGACTCAACATGATCAGGATTTATAAAATATACTACCAATATGGTAACCGAAATTCGCCAAAAAACTTCTGTCCGTAAAGCTTCTGACACTTCCTCCCAAATGTATCAACGCAAGCCGTTAGCAACGATGAAGACAAACAAAACTTTTAATACCATCCTACCATAGTGTTAAACCACCCAAAAATCAACCCCCACCTTTGGCTTATAATAAAAATGGTATATACAAAGTTAAGTAACCGGTTTTAATAAAGTGGTGACAGTGTTTTGGCTTGGCGTAATAGTTAAATAATTTAACTATTGATGTGTTCCACATCGTTACACCTGTTACATGTAACGCCTAAAAAAGCCCTTAGATCATAGACCTAAGGGCTTTTCTACTTTTTTAAATGCTGATTAAAAAACGTAAAAAATACTCGCCTGGATACTATTGTTCTTAAAGTCGTTAACATATGTAACGTTCGATTCAGCAACCTTTTGTATGCCATAAACATACCGTGCACCTATACCAAGGCCCATTTTTGATTGGTAACCCAGACCGCCAACAGCCGCCATGTCAACCTTTTTAGCAAATTTAGTGTCAGTCAGTCCACCAACATCTTCTTTTATTTTAATACCTGCCTGCCCGCCTGCTTCAATAAAAAAGCCGGAATTGGTGCGGTATTTTAAAAGGATAGGCACTGCCATATACGATAGTTTAAGATCTTGGGTACCAAGCTCGCCCCCTTTAATCTTAGCGCCCTGGGTAGAGAATAGAAAGTCTTCTTGTATCAGGAAGTTGTTAGTGATCTTGAATGCCACAGTAGCGCCGGCATGAAATCCAACCAACGGATCGGTAGGGAAATTGGCATTGGTAAAATTACTATAGTTGGCACCGGCCTTAAGCCCGAATTCCAGGCGATTAAATATGCTCTGGCTAAAACCTTTGGTGGACACCAGAACTAAACAGATTAACATTAACTTTTTCATAAATTATTTTTTTTAGTAGTGTTTTTAAGAGTGGCCCCACGCCGTCTTATTTTTAATTTAGGGCAAAGTTGTACGTTGAGGATGTGTTCCAAAAGGAAAAGGTGCCCGAAACGGGCAAAGTATGGCCGGAAACGGAATATCGGTGTTTAAAAAGTCGCGATATTAAACTAAGCAGGCTGCCTGGAATGGCGCAATAGATATATGGTTAACGAGTTTTTTTTATGCTTTAGTCAGCCATTCCAGGAACTGGGATGCCTTTCCTTTGCTAACCGTTACCTTCTCGCTGAAGGGTATGGAAAGGTTGAGGGAAAGCTTCCGGGAGAAAAAACTGGATACATCAATAATGGCTTTGCGGCAAACGAGGAACTGCCGGTTCGCTCTGAAGAAATAACCTCCTGTCAGCCTTTCCAGCTCGTCCAGGTTTTTATTAGGGTAATACGTCTTGCCGGAAAAAGTGAGCAAATGTATGATATCATTCTTAAGGTGAAACAGGGCGATGTCATCCAGCTTGATGGGCATGATCTTGTCCTGGTAATATACAAGTATGGAAGATGTTTTTGAAGTTTCGCGATCTGCCAGCAGCTGCATTAAGTTGCTGTAGGACGGGTTCTCATTCACAGTAAATAACTGTTTAAGCTGGCCGTATTTATTCAGCGCACGCTCAAGTGTTTGTGTGGTGAATGGCTTCAGGATATAATCTATCCCGTTTGCTTTGAAAGCGTCAAGCGCATACTCATCATAAGCTGTACAAAAGATAACGGGCACAGCAAGCGGCACAGCTATAAATATTTCAAAACTCAGGCCGTCACCCAGCTGGATATCACTGAAGATCATATCGGGTGCCGGAGCATTTTCAAAATAAGCGATGGCTTCTTTGACGGAACGGAGCTGAACGATGTCGACCGGCTCTTTGATGAGCTGTGTAATGCTTTTCTCAAGGTCTTCCGCGACTACCCTTTCATCTTCGATGATCACTATATTCATGTGTCAATAATTTTATACTTACCGAGAATAAATTGTTATTTTCATTTATGATGATTTCATCTTGCGACAGCAGGCGGTAGCGTTCTGCAAGGTTAGCAAGCCCGTTATTCGTGGAGGCTTCCCGTACCTTTTTCTTCTGCAGGTTATTAGATACCACGATCCTGTCATCTTGTTGAAATATAGACACCTTAAGCGGGTTTTCTTCGGTCAGGTCATTATGCTTAATCGCATTTTCCAGCAAAGGCTGCAGGGAGAAGGAAGGCAAATAATAATTTTTTAAACTATCCTCGGGCACCGTCATTGTACAGATAAGTGCAGCTCCGAACCTGATTTTCTGCATTTCCATGTAGTCATTCAGAAGAGCAATTTCGTCCACCAGACTGGAAACTTTAGTGTCATGTTCATAAACAGATGCCCTCAAAAAATTGGCTAAATGCACAATGTAGGTATCTCCGGCACATGGGTCTTTCCGGTAGAGCGCTTTCAGCGTATTCAGCGCATTGAACAGGAAGTGGGGGTGGATCTGCTGTTTTAAAAGCAGGTTAGTAGCTTCTGTATTGGCTGCTTTTAGTTTGGAAAGCTCGAGTTCACTATACATTTTGTGCTCGTACAACAAAACAGAATCGTGCATCATCGTAATAAGCGTGTTAATGACGATACCTGATCCGACAAATGCCAGGAATGTGCCGACGTCCCAAAATGACCATACCTTATCTGTTACGTAAGAAAAACAAGGCCTTAACAGAAGATAGATCAGTATACTGGCTGGGTAGGTTAACACGCGACGGTAAATTGAAAACCGTCTCGACCTGATAGAGAATTTTTTTGCCAGCAAGATCATCAAACAGATATCTGCATGTCCGACCAGTAAAATACCGGACATTGTAAGCAGCGTCAATGGTATTATGTGGTCTGGTGTGCCACTGTTATAAACAACCAGGTAGAAAATAAAACCGATGATTATCGACTGTAAGCAAGTCAGGCGGCTTAAACGTTTTAAGGGTAACTTTTCCTCCATTCAGGTAAAGTTACCCATTAATATAACCGGGTAATATGATTTCAGTCTGAAACGGACAAAAAAAACGCCAAGCGGGCCAATTTCAAGCTTAAAATCCGGACCTGTTTTTTTGGTTACCGGGTTAGCGTATGGGAGGATTCTAATGTTTTAATGCTAAAAGAGAAAGATGTAGTTTTTTTCAAACTGCGTATTTTAACATTAAGGCATAAATATGCCCGTTTCACGTAGATTTTAGTAGGGTGCCGATCCTGGTGCTAATACTTTCGCTTCAAAATACAGGTCAAATTTAAATTTTACTACTATGAAAAAAACAACGGCATTAGGTATTAGCCTGGTCATGGGGTTATTGCTTACCCTCTTTGTTTCTTATGCGCAGGCACAGAAAACACAAGTTAAAGTCACCGGGATCAGGTCCGGCAAAGGCAAGATCATTCTAAACGTATTCAAAGACAACGACACTTATGACAAGGAGCAGCCCTGCAAGAAGTTCGTGTTTGACAAGAAATCCCTTTTAAACGGAACGCTGACAGTGGACTGCGAGCTTGAACCCGGCACCTATGGGATAACGCTCGTGGATGATGAAAATGAGAATGGCAAAATCGATAAAAACCTGATAGGAATACCAAAAGAAGGGTTTGGTTTTTCCAACTTCTTTATGGAAAAGATGAAAAAACCAACGTTCGATGACTTTAAAGTCGATTTGAAATCCCCTAATAATAAAGTTGATATAAAGGTAAAATACATGTAATCCATGCTTCCCGCGGTGCGGAGAGTCTGCCATTTACATTCTTAATAAAACACCATTTAAAATTAATATAAAGCAAAAAATCATGAAAACTTCAATAACCTATAGAAAACTGTTCACAGGCCTGGTCCTTATGATAGCAGCTATATTTTTTTCATCATGTGAAAAAAATACCATAGACCCTTCGGGCCAATTCAATATAAAAGTGGTAAACGCCGCGTCAACTTCCGGTCCGCAAAGTTTTACCCTCGCAAACGCTGTGCTGGTTAGCGGAGGACTAAGTTTTGGCGATGCCTCTCCCTATATTACATCCGCCTCAGGAAAAAGGCTGGTGATGGAGTTCAAAAATGAAGGAACGAATTCGGATTACGCATCTGGTGAACTTTGGACGGCCAATGGCGTAAGTTTTACCGTATACCTGGCCGGCAAAGGTTCGTCAGCCAGGGTAAAATCTTATGAGGACGATTTGGCCGCTCCCAATAATGGCAAAGTAAAGATCAAGTTTATCCATCTGAGTGATAGCGCACCTTCTGTTGTCACCATAAAAAATATTTCCGGGGCTGATTTGGTGAATACTATCGCCAGGGACATTGCGAGTGGTTATAAATATGTAGACCCGGGAACTCTTTCGGTTCAACTTTACGGCACCGCATCCGGAAACAATATTGGGAACTTTGACGTGACGGATTTGCAGGCCGGTAAAATTTATACCCTGTACCTGACTGACTCAGCCAATGGCAGCCTCCTTCTGAACAAGGTCCTGCATAATTAAGAGAATTAGTCAAGTGAAAATCGAGCCGTATTGTTATTAAACAATGCGGCTCGATTTGTTGCTCACAGATGTGCATATATTAAAATCCTCTTTTCTGCTTTTTTCAGGCTGGCTATTCGCTAAAAAATCCTATTTTTATACTGTCTTACCTGATCATAACAATGGTGCCATTAAAGTGTAAATAACTGCGTGTATGACTGCCATTTACAATAAAGATATCGGAACAAAGCAAAAGGCCCTTGCTCTCAATCTCGACCCTAAAATTTATGGTTCTTTTGCCGAAATAGGCGCCGGCCAGGACGTTGCCGCTAATTTTTTTAAGGCGGGAGGCTCATCCGGCACCATCGCTAAAACGATGTCGGCTTATGACATGACCTTTTCTGATGCCATTTATGGCGCACTGCAGGTGCGGCGCTATGTGAGCGAGGCTCGCTTAATATCCATGCTCGAGCACGAATATGGGCTGCTGATAGAACGACTGGCTGCACAGCGGGGTGACTCGACTACTTTCTTTGCGTTTTCTGACACCATGTCGGCGCTCAACTTTCATAAAACAAATGATGGGCATGGCTGGATGGGGGTGCGTTTTCAGCTGGAGCCGAATGGCGCATTCAATGATGTGATTCTTCACGTAAAATTATTGGACAACGACAATAATTTGCAGCAGCAGGCAGTAGGGGTTTTGGGTGTGAACCTGATGTACGCCTGTTTCTTTTATCACGAAGTGCCGCCGGTGTTTTTACTGTCGCTGATTGACGATTTGTCGAAAGACCGTATCCAGATAGATATGATCCGTTTTGAAGGGCCAAATTTTACTTCGGTAGACAATAGGTTGATGAGTTTGCACCTGGTAAAGTACGGGTTCTCGGATGCCGCAGTATTTGGCCCTGACGGTAAAAATCAACAGCCTTCTGAAGTTTTATATAAAAAGCATATTGTAGTAATACGGGGGCGGTTTCGCCCGATCATCAATGTTCATATGGATATGCTCCATACAGGAGTTAAGCAGTTTTTACAGGAACCCGATGTCGATAATTCAAATGTAGTTGTAATTAACGAGCTCACCCTACAGTCGCTGAAGGAAAGAAATGCCGATGACAGCTCCGATATTGATGAAAAGGATTTCCTTGACCGCGTGGATATTCTTTGCTCGCTTGGGCAAACAGTATTGATCTCAAATTTTCATGAGTATTATAAACTGGTATCTTATCTTTCAAAAATTACCAAATTGAAGATGGGCGTAGTTTTAGGCTATCCCAACCTGGAATATATTTTTTCTGAGGAGCATTACCAGGATCTTCCGGGTGGTATCCTGGAGTCATTCGCTACCTTGTTTAGCCGTAAGGTGAAACTATTTATCTACCCCACCCTGCGCGATGGGGTGATCATGAATTGCCTACGCTTTTATCCGCCCCCGCACCTGATAGACCTGTACCGTTACCTGATAGCCAACAATAAAATAGAAGATATCAGGAATTATAATGAGAACAACCTGAATGTCCAGACCGACAAAGTACTGCAACTTATAAAAGAAGGCTCAAACGGCTGGGAAGAATATGTTCCTGCGGAAGTTGCTTCAATTATAAAAAGCCGCTGCCTGTTTGGGTATCCATGCGAAACTGAAATAGCTAAAAAAGATGCCAATAAAACAAACGGGATCCCCGAAGTAGTATTGGAGGATGTTCAAAAAGGTAAAAAATAATTTTTTGAATGCAATAAGGATCTTTTGAATAGTATTACCCGTTACCATTTGTTTCAAACATTTTACCTGAGCAGGGAAACATATTCCATAACTTAGCATAAACCCTCGCCAATTATGAAACCTGTTAAGTTTATCAGCGCGTTACTGCTTTGTGCAGTGGCTGTTGCATTCACACCTGCATTAAAGAAAGATCATTGGAAAGAATTATATAACGGGAAAGACCTTTCCGGATGGGATACCTATATCGGACCCGATCTGGATGACACCGGCAAACCAATCACCGGAACGCCAATTGGCCTGAATAACGACCCTAAACACGTTTTTACCATTGTAATGGATAATGGCGAAAATGTTATCCGGGTATCAGGGGAGAATTGGGGCGCGATCATCACGAAAAAGGAATATGAGAATTACCACCTGCAATTACAATTTAAGTGGGGGGCGCTTTCGTGGGGGCAAAAGAAAGGAAAGAAAAAGGATAGCGGGTTACTGTATCATTCCGTTGGAAAATACGGAGCAGACTATGGCGCCTGGATGCGTGCGCAGGAATTTCAGATAGAAGAAGGAAATACCGGGGATTATTGGGGCTGTGCAGGTGGCGAGGCGGATATACCCGCAGATAAAAAATCGGAAACCGATTATGTTTATGATCCACGTGGAACATTGCTGCGATTTAGCCAGCAAAGCAAACAAAGCAGGCATTGCATAAAACAAGGGGATGCCGAAAACCCATCAGGACAATGGAATACGCTTGACCTGTATTGCCATGGTGATACCAGCATACATGTGGTAAATGGTAAAGTAATGATGGTGCTGTATCATAACCAGCAATCAGAAAACGGGCAGGATTTGCCATTAACCAAAGGCAGAATTCAATTACAGTCGGAGGGATCAGAATTGTTTTACAGGAATATCCGAATACAGGCCATTAATGATTTGCCGGTAGAGTTGATCAAACAATAAGTTTTCAGAAAAATCTGTCAAAAACAAAAAAGCCGGCAATTAGCCGGCTTTCTTAATGTATTATGGTAAGATTAGTTCATTCTGTATGGCGCAATCAGGTAAAATTCAGGTATTTGAACGTTAAAGACTCCACTATCTACCAGGCGGGTCATCTGGTATTCACCCCTCATGCTGCCCATGTCGGTTTTAAGATTGCATCCTGATACATATTCATGAGTGCTACCCGGCTCTATCACAGGCTGTTGCCCAACTACACCTTCTCCCTCAACTTCACGCTTAGCACCGTTTGAGTCGAAAATTTCCCAGTGCCTGCGCAGCAGCTGTACGGAACTGTGTCCTACATTTTCGATGCTGATTTTGTAAGCGAACATGTAATGATCATTTGCCGGATTAGAATATTCCGGTTGATAGATGGTTTCTACTGAAACTTTAACACCGTCGGTAATAGTTGTGATCATGAGCTTGTTGTGAATGATTTCAAATATAAATCTATCAAGACAAATATTAAGCCATTTCTGTACTATAATGTTCCGACACTTCAAATAAAATTTCGAGCACCTCTTCCAGAGCGGCAGCGGTTACCAGTTTCATCCGGAATTCTTTAAAATGATCAACTCCCTTAAAATAGTTGGAATAGTGCCTTCTCATCTCAAAAATGCCTGTTTTAGGCCCTTTCCACTCTATAGATTTCTCTAAATGGGTTTTACAAACCTCCACCCGTTCGGCAATTGTGGGCTTTTCCAGATGCTCGCCGGTCTTAAAAAAATGTTTTATTTCCCGGAAAATCCATGGATATCCGATAGCTGCGCGGCCTATCATCATGCCGTCAACCTCGTATTCCATGCGCCAATCAGCCGCTTTTTGTGGCGAATCGATGTCGCCATTTCCAAAAATGGGGATTTTTATCCTCGGATTTTTTTTGATTTCGTGGATCAGCGACCAATCTGCCACACCTTTATACATCTGTGAGCGTGTGCGGCCATGAATAGTGAGGGCTTTTATCCCCACATCCTGCAAGCGCTCGGCAACATCATATACATTTTTTGTATTATCATCCCACCCAAGTCTCGTCTTAACGGTCACCGGCAGGTGTGTAGCTTCCACAACAGCTTTGGTCATAGCCACCATTTTGTCGATATCCTGCAACAGGCTAGCCCCTGCTCCCCGACAGGCCACCTGTTTTACCGGGCAGCCATAATTAATATCCATCAGGTCGGGGTTTACTTCGGTAGCTATTTCGGTAGCTTCGCGCATGTGATCGATGTCACTGCCAAATATCTGTATGCCTATAGGGCGCTCATATTCAAAAATATCCAGTTTTTGCCTGCTCTTTGCGGCATCACGTATCAACCCCTCCGATGAGATAAACTCCGTATACATCATATCCGCTCCATTCTGTTTGCACACATAACGAAAGGGCGGATCACTCACATCCTCCATCGGTGCCAGCAGCAGCGGAAAATCTCCCAGCTCAATATTTCCTATTTGTACAGACATGCCTTATCTTTATCCGCTGCAAAAATACGAATTTAGTGCCATATTATGACAGACGGTCCTTATAACCCTATACCACACAAGCAAATACATCCGGGTTTACAGTTTCTAATACTTATTGGGCTGCTTTTATTCACACTATTTGCCGGGAGTTTAATCGGGGCGATTGTGGTGGGCGTCCGTTATGGTATGCAAACCTTTAACGATATTTTGCAGGGCAATCTTACGGCCCCTAATGTATCAGCATCATTGTGGATGCTGCAGTTTTTTGGCACCACATTGCCCATATTAGCTACCCCCATCTTTTTCTCCTATCTTATTGTCCATGAGCCGGATGATTACCTGAAAACCAACTTCCATTTTCCCTGGCTACTGATCGTCATTGTATTTGTTGCGATGATGCTCTCCAATCCGCTTATTGAATTCCTCGGAAACCTGAATGCAAAAATGGTACTGCCCAAATTTCTTAAAGGGGTAGAAAAGTGGATGCGAGAGAGCGAGGACAGCACCAAAAAGCTATCGGACATGATGATGCAGATGAATACCTTCTGGAGTATGGTATACAACCTGCTGTTTATCGGTTTGTTGACCGCTATAGTAGAAGAAGTATTGTTCCGGGGATGCCTTCAAACCATATTTGTACGCTGGACAAAAAACAAGCATGCTGCTGTTTGGATAGTAGCTATTCTATTCAGTGCATTCCATATGGAGTTTTTCGGGTTTTTGCCGCGGGTATTTTTGGGTGTTCTTTTTGGTTATTTTACAGCCTGGAGCGGCAGTGTGTGGCCAGCTATATGGGCCCATTTTGTAAACAATGGTACTATAGTGGTAGTTACCTACCTGGCCCAGCAAAAGCTGGTAAATATTAATGTGGATGATGAGCATATGTTTAACAATCCTATCTACGCTGCAAGCCTGTTAGTAACGGTAGTTTTACTTTTTATTTATCATTATATTGCAGTAAAAAGGCAAATTGCGCATAATGGAGAAGAATTGGATTAAAATATTTACATCCGCTAATTACTACCAGGCCGAAATAGTAAAGCAAATGCTTGTAGAACACCATATCGATTCCGTTTTACTAAATAAACAAGATTCTTCTCACCGCACCTTCGGGCACATCGAGGTTTATATTCACCAACAGGATTTTAGTACCGCCATTGAGGTAATGATCCTGAACCAGATCAATTTATGAAAACACGCGCCATTACCGGCTTTTTCTTTGTTATAGTAATGCTTGCCTCCATGTTGCTGGGGCAATACGTATTCGGCATATTTTATTTATTGCTCAGCGCACTGGCCCTGCGCGAATTTTACGGCCTGGTAAAACAAAGCGGCGTCAAGCCCAATCAAATCATAGGAATTATAAACGGCGTACTTATCTATTCAGTATTTTCGCTCAGTCACGATCTGTTGCCCGGAGTTTTTAAATATATATTTATTCTCTCCCTGACATTGAGTTTGATTTTTTTCCAGGAACTCTACAAAAAATCAGAACAACCGTTTACCAATATTGCCTACACCATTATGGGTATTATTTATGCCATTGTACCTTTTACCTTTTTTAATGCGCTGGGATTTATTGGCACCGGGTTCAATTTTCATATTCCGCTTGCGTTTTTGATTATGCTTTGGTCCAATGATACCGGGGCTTATTTGAGCGGCTATTTTTTCGGTCGTACAAAATTGTTCGAACGCCATTCGCCAAAAAAAACATGGGAAGGATTTATAGGTGGGGTTTTGATAGCTGCTGTTGCTGGATATATCCTGAGCATTTATTATAAGGAATTATCGTGGGACAAATGGGTGATCATGGCGATATTGATCGGCTGCTTCGGTACGTTGGGCGATCTGGTTGAATCCATGTTCAAGCGCAGTATCAATATTAAAGACTCCGGGGGCATACTGCCAGGCCACGGCGGCCTGCTCGACCGCTTCGACGGCTTATTATTATCGGCACCAATTGTTTATGCCTACCTCTACTTAATTACAAATTCTTAATTTTGCATCAAAATACTATAAAATGACCATCCACAAAGAAGGATATACCTCCATTGCCCTGTGCGTACTGCTGATATTTGTATCCAACGCGCTGATACAATTCTATTACCCTGACGCACATACGCTGAAATGGATCGTATATATATTATCATTTGCTCTTTTTGTTATCATCCTGCAGTTTTTCCGCAGCCCGCATTTTCATATCAATATTGATGAAAAGCAGGTGCTTTGCCCTGCCGATGGCAAAGTGGTAGTAATAGAAGAAACTGAAGAACCAGAATTTTTGAAAGACAGGCGTATCCAGATATCCGTATTCATGTCGCCCATCAATGTGCACGTTAACCGTAACCCGATTGCCGGCGTGGTAAAATACTTCAGGTACCATCCGGGCAAATACCTGGTAGCCTGGCACCCGAAATCATCTACAGAAAATGAGCGTACCACTATAGTTATTGAAAATAGTAAGGGTATACCGGTACTGTTCAGGCAGATTGCCGGGGCAATGGCGCGCCGTATTGTATGGTATGTAAAAGAGGGCGATAAAGTAGAGCAGGGTCAGCAGTTTGGCTTTATCAAGTTTGGCTCCAGGGTGGATGTATTTTTGCCATTAGGAACCAAGATAGATGTAGGCCTGGGTGAAGTAGTTAAAGGCGGAAGAACCGTGTTAGCTACGTTATCAGAACCTGTTGTGGTGAAAGAAGAGCTGGTTATTGTGGAAGCGGCTGCGGCACCGAAAGCTAAGGTTGCTAAGAAGAAAGCATAAAACAGGATTGTCATTTCCTTTAGATTAGCTTCAACAAAATAGTAATGGTTATTATTATTGTTGAAGCTTTCTTTTTGCTTCTTTTTCTTTGTTAATAACCTTGATTT
>Ga0307517_10000336_pt1 | contig 81864 bp, 75 predicted proteins | sample 23_EM_MG_FD_194515 | JGI IMG/M metagenome (GOLD analysis project Ga0307517, IMG submission 194515) | Populus trichocarpa ectomycorrhiza microbial communities from riparian zone in the Pacific Northwest, United States - 23_EM | ecosystem: Host-associated > Plants > Roots > Unclassified | place...
CTAGAGTCCTGGGGTGTTTACAAAAGACGGACGCCGTGCCTGGCCGTCCTTACCCACCCTGCCCGGGACGGACGGGACTATAGGACGCCAGGGCCCTGGCGTCCGGACGGGACGGTTGGGAACACTGGCAGACTCTGGCTCTGATTCGCCAACGTCTGCCCAATTGATGGGCTGTGTTCGCCTACTCTTTTTTGTGGTATTTCGGCTCCTGGTGGTCCTTGATGACGTGGTTCGCTTTGCGGCCGCTGCGGATGACTCTGGCCTGTAGCCATCTGAGCTCTGTCCATTATTGCTACCGGTGGACCAGTCATCCGAGGCGTCTGGAGGGGGGCCCTGGTTATCACCTGGAGCAAGCCTGGTCTCACCCGGGGCAGGTGTGCTATTCTCTATATCATTCCTTCCATGGCAACAGAAAGGCAGATCCATTGGTTCGCTTGGCAGATTCAAAGACCACCATCTGCGGAGAAGTCGGCTATTTGTGATTCGGATCATTTCACCAAGCGGCAGCGGCTCCTCTATATGGTCCTGCAGCAGATGTGTACCCTGTCTCATTGCCCCAATAAGCATACGAAATCTGACTCCCAGTGCCATGGTTTTGTCTATGCCCCCTAGCAGGTTCGAAAAAATAAACTCTTTTAGCTCCATCCAGTAAACATGTCCACGACTTTGCCACTGGATCTTGTCCATCCCGAGAGGAAGTGGGCCGCTTGGGCAGACTACAGATGGCTCATCTATCTAGAGACAGACAGACTGCGGACCGGGAGACCTGCAGGAGCTCTATTAGCATATATGGTATATCTTTATTGCGGACGCTTGGGGATAACATACGATCATTTCTGGGGGGGATGGAGTCCACAACTGGAACCGCGGCAACTGATGCTTTCAACATGTCTCTTAAGATACCCTGATGTTTTTTTGCTATGTCCTTTAGCAAAAGGTCGAGGCATTCGGTAAAACCTTCGTCACGGGGATTATCAGCCTGCCAGAGTCCCAACCTCTAGCTAATAGGGCTGAGGGTAAGAGAATCTGCCTGGATGGCCGCCCATTGTGCAGCAGTACTCTGCTTCCATCCTGGGATCCTATCTTGCCCCATCTTATGTTTCATAGCATTTCGCCAGGCTTTATACTCCGAACTATAGGTTTGTGGGTGGGGGAAGCCGCAAATGTGCTTACACCAGGTAACATCGCCGTCATTTTTAAAGGACGCCAATTTTTCAAATGTGAGTCCAACCTTTGAGGCTGCCATTGTAATAGTGATCGGGGTGGGGTGTAGTTGATGGATCAGAAAGTGGCTGCTTTTTTGGGGCCGTTTAAATGGTCCCTCAGCGGATGGAGGATGGCCGCTAGTAGATGCTGGTACTTTTGAGGATGAAGGATTGTGGAACATCTGAAAATGGAAATAGAGCGGGCCTGGCGGACGGTAAAGGGAGTTCAGCGGATGGCAATGTCTGTGAAGGGGTTATTGGCTAGGGAAACGCAGATAGGTAATCTGAAATGAGCTGAGGATACACTGGTGATACTGCGGACGAGTGAGAGGTTGTGCTGAGCATGGTGGGTCCTGTTAGGATGGGCTGGCGGATTGAGGATCTGATTGTGATTGGGGAAAGGATTATGGACAGAATATGGAAGAGGGGGAAGAGAGAGCTTATATAGGCCTCACAAGGACGGTTTTAGTGCGGTTCGCAGGATTGTACCCTGTCCAAACTTGAATATCTTGAAAGGTCTTGTGACCCACCCACAATGACGATAGGTTTCAGATAAGGTTTTAAGCCGCAACGGAGCCGCATGGGAGCCGTGACCCATTAGCCAAGGCTTCCATAATCTTATCTCAACAAAGAACAGGTTTCACAAGTTAAACCGTGAATAATGGTTGGCAGCTTGAATGTCTGAACCCGTTTGTCATCCGACTAACCAAACTTGAAATTTTCTCGATTTACCCCTTGCAAGAAGCCTACCCTTTACTTTCAAATACTGAGTCCGCTGCCGCCGCTCAGCCAATCCACTTACGCATCCGCCAGACTACTTGACAGAGAAATACCACACACGATGACTTCAAACACAATAAAGTGCCCTTATTGCAGGCGACGTTATCAACAGGCTGCTGCATACGAAAAATATCTTCAGACAATGCATCTTGAAATGGTTCTTTCCCTCAGCGCGATTGTGGACGCGGCTTCCATGAGACCTACTTTTGTTTGTGATGAACTTGAAAACCTGACCGACTCAGACTACCAATCTGATTGCAGGCTCGAGATCCTGATTTCCATACAGCAAGTGGTGAGATAGATGATATGCAGAACGATTCAGACACGGAAGAAGTTTTCCACCCACCCGTCTGTGTGCACCCTTTGGGTCAAGAAACTATTCCCGGTACTAGCAGACCACTCGGCGAAGTTGCTAGCTATACAGAGCTCAACAAGGCCATGACCGATGACCCTTGGAGCCCTTTCTCATCTGAAAACAACTTTAATTTGGCGAGCTGGTTTGTCCGGAGCAAGGTAGCCAAGTTGCAGATCGAGGCGTACTTGACAGAAGGTTTAGGCGGTACGGATTGCAGATCATTCCGGTCCGCCTATATCTTGCGACAACACCTCGACATACTGGACCCATTTCGTGAATACTTGGTGTGGGTGGAAGCCAGTATTGATGATGGTCGACATGCAACAACTTTCTATGATCGAAATATTATTGACTGTGTCCGCTACCTGATCGGTCAGGTCGCGTATAGCTCAGATATGGTTTACGCACCTATTCGAGAATATGATTCAAGTGGGGAGTGATTATATTCAGAGATGCATACGGCGGACTGGTGGTGGGATATGCAGGTATGAGATAGGTCCTGACAAGTTCTTGGAGTGGTGTTTCCAGTGTTAAGAGCCCATTCCATTCCTTCGTAGAAAGCTTTGCCCGCCGGGTCCACAGTGGTGCCCATTATCAGATTGTCTGACCAGACGCACCTTACCATTTGCTCCAGAGATAAGAAACCAGGCCGCTATACATGATGATCGGCAATATCCTTTCGAGGACAAGAAGCAGCCCTGCCAAGATGCCAATCCTGCTTCTGGCATTGCTTCTGAAACTGCCAAAGTTTACTGGCGAATCAGCCCGTGCCAACGAAGCCCACCGGCTGACCAACGCGGATATCCTGGTACTGTCTTCAATCTTGTCCTGGCACCATTACAGCAGGTTCCCCGAGAAAGAATGGTAATGGATAGTGCAGACGGCAAAACACGCCTTTGTTTTCCCATTTTGTCGGCCTGGATCGCGGATCATGCTGAGCATGCAGCCTTGCAATGAATAGGCAGCAGGTCATGCCCAAAGGGTGAGGTTCCGTGCGAGGCGCTCGGTGGGGATCCGCGGCGGATGTATGAGACCCGCGACTACATGCTATATAGAGAGAAGGCCTGGAGACATGAGCCGGCAGAAGCGGCCGGTATTGCAAAATACTTTCAGCAGTTGGGCGTGCAAATATGAAACAATGTATTCACCGGACTCAACTGAGGAAGCCCGCAGACCTACACAAGCCGGACCTCTTGCACAACATCTACCTTGGCTCATTCAAACATATGATAGAATGGGTGGAAGGATTCCTGAAAAAGCATAAATGGGAGCAGGCGTTTGACAATGCTTGGAAAGTAATTCCTCCTTACCCTGGATTCAGCGTACCGAAAAAGGCCTATCGAGAAATTACACCATGGCAAGGAAAGGAGATGAGCAATCTCGGTCATTGTATTTCGGCCATATTCGCGTCCGCAATGCGAAATCCGCACAGTTCTCAGTATCAGGATTTCAAGAGCGCTTTGAAGTGTGTTAGCGCGCTGGTGGACTTCACTCTCATGGCTCAATATCGCAGTCATACCCCAGACACACTTTGCTACATGGAAAGCTACCTGCAGACATTCCACCAGACAAAGGACATTTTTCTTAAGTTCCATACCTCGAAGGCTACCCGTGCTCAAGCAAATCGCCAGGATCGGGAGCTAAGCGAACTAATGGCAGATCAACTTGCTAAAGAAGTCCACCCTAGAACTGTCGCTAATTACTGACAGCTGGCTGATCAAGAGATGATTGCAAGGACTGATCGGCGTGCAGATTTGATACAGTGTGAGAACCACTTCAACTTTATCAAGATGCACTTCCTGACTCACTTTGCCTCCCACGTACGGCGTTTTGGATCCATATCGATATATTCAACCGACATTGGTGAACTAGCACATAAGGATCAGATTAAAGATGGCTACCGCAGGTCAAACAAGAATGAAGCCGCCCGACAGATCTTCTCGCACTATGGCCGCCAGCACGGCATAGGAATAAGGTTGCAGACAATAGAAGCACTTTCGAAAGTTCAATATGGGATCGTGGTAGCAGATCGTGGGATGGAAATGCCGACTGTTTCAAGTCGCAGCACACCTCGCCCGGTGCTTAAAGGCCGTATGAAGAACACCAGCACGCTGACCGAATTATGCACAGCCCTCGATATGCATTGTTCCAACATCATGGAGGAGATACTGCGTTTTATCAGGCAGACTGCTGCGGATGACCAGCGGTTGCCTGCGGACCCCGCCGAACTGTGGTTACTTCCTCTAGAAGGATTTGCTCACCTTGAAATCCCAGTGCCTGACTTTCAGGAAACTGACAGGTTCCAGATCCACCGGGCCCGCTGTACTGGAACAAAGGCATTCCGCAACAGTGGCTCTAGAAACGATTGGATGTGGGTCCAGGCTGGCGGGGAAGCGAACTATGGAGATTTACGAGGACGCTTGCTGGCTCGGTTGCTAGCACTTTTCAAGATAAGCAATATTCTAACTGAAGCAGCAGCTGTCCATCGGCTGTCATTAGTTGGCATACTCGATCCGATCAATGGTGCCAGATTTCACATTCCGAGCGGATATATTCGAGTCAGCAACCGCATCAATAGTCGAGACATGCGAATCGTCAGTATAGGGGCAGTGATTGGACAAGCGCAGGTAATTCCTAGCGGTGAGAAGCAATGGATAGTGAATCACAGGATTGATCTGAGGACGTTTAATGAAATTTATTAAATTATTCTATTCAATTATGTACAGTATTTGTTCAGCCGAGTTGAAACTGGGCACTTAAGGTGGCAGTTGGTGAATTGCGTGTCCTGCTTCAACTTGGACGCGGGAGTACTACACGATCCGGGGGCATATAATGAAATGTTTTAAATAGGTTGAATTGTTCTGCATGAATATACGGCCAAGTTGAAGCCGTACGCTTAAGGTGGCAGTGCCGATATTCAGTGTCCAGCTTCAACTTGGCCGGTGGAGTACTACACGATCCGTGGGTGTTTAAGGGAATATTTTAAATGGTTGAATTGTTCCACACGAATATCCGGCCGGGTTGAAGCTAGACACTTAAGGTAGCAGTTCCCATATTGAGTGTCCAGCTTCAACTCGGCCGCGGGAGTCATCCATGATTCGTCGACATTGAAGGGAATGTTTTAAATAAGATGAATTGTTCTCTATGAATATACGGCCAAGTTGAAGCCGTACACTTATAGTGGCAGTGCCCATATTGAGTGTCCGGCTTCCACCTGGCCGCAGAAGTACTACATGATCTGTGGGCGTTTAAGGCAATGTTTCAAATATATTAAATAGAATAGGCGGCCAAGTTGAAGTCGGCAACTTAAGGGAGAGATTCCCGTAGAAAGTGTCTGGCTTCAACTCGGCCACCTGAGTTCTGTGGATGATTAATGCGAAACTACACTCTCCTGCGGGGAGGGAAGCCAACCAAAGTAGGGGGTCTGCATGGCGGCCGCGCCGGGCGTCTTGTGAGCAGTAAGGGAATTATGGAAGTGACCCTAGGGTGCAGACTAAGACAAAAGCGATGTAGGATGGCAGCAGACGGAAGCGGATGGAAGCCGACAGATCTAGACCGCCAGCGGTGGGAGGGTAGCCGAGATGGCCGCCTGACACGCACAACCGCAAGGAGTAGGCAGGAGGCCAGTAGACGAGAGGTTAATAGGGCGGATACAAGGGGGAGGCACTAGGCGGGGGTGGGTCTGCAACCAGCGCGTCGGACGCTGTAGAGGGAAAGTGGGGCATCCGGATGCACCAGACGCGAGATATGAAAGGCAAAGAATGCACGGTAGATCCGGGAGGACAGGATACAATGAGCGGACGCTATTCTTCCGGATGCGGGCTCTGTCCGTCCAGAGAAAAGTTTTTTTTGCTGATCTTGAGAGGATCGCAGAATGCGATTGGGAAGATTTCTTTCACGATATCTTTCCACTGAACCATACCTACAAAATCCATTTGCACGTAGAAAGTATCCCAAGCTAGCTCAACAAAAGCCATGCGATTGATCTCAACAGGATGTTCAGGATCTGGAATTGGATGTCATGTAGCCTCTCCACATCCGCTATCAGACACCTATACTAGGGCGGGTAATGAGGGGAACCTACTCATCGCCAAACTAGAGCAGGTAGTAAAAGGCCTTGATTTTATCCTCTCCCTCCCCAACTGGTTGAATATAAATGCTGAACCTGTCTCATGGCAGTGGTGGAACCCAAGTGGCATAGGTCCGGAACTCTGTAATATATAAAGTACACTCCCCAATGTAACAAACATTGAAACCCTCTTGTCCACAGACATTCTAACTTCCGCACGCTTGATATAGCAACCATAGATGTTGTTTTTCTCGATGAGCGAAATGACAGTCTTATTGGGATCTCTTGCCTTCGTAATTTCAATGACAATGCTATTGGCTAGAGCAAAGATACATCTCACCCAGTTGTCCTGGCATTTGTTCCCCAGAATGAAAAAATTCCCTGTAAATAAGGCACCTCACCACAGGTAGGTTCTACTGGTCCACAGCCAGAGTCAGTGGTCAGTTTCGGGAAAGACACCCCGCAAGGTGGACACCAAGAATCTTACTACGATCTTTCAATCTTTATTACAAATGGTTACTGAGTTGACCCTCTCGATATCTTCCCAGTTCCAGGTTTAAGACTGAAATAGCCAACAGAGAATCCAATCTTGTCAATGCCAATGACATCTGTTGTCAATGGCGCAATGTGTCAATTGTAGATTCCCTCAGGAGTAGCTGTACTGGGATAATTGACTACAGTGGGGAGTTGCCCCGCCCTAAGTCTATAAAGAATGCATGTGACTCCAACACCCTTATCATAAATTTACCAAAAACTGTTTCATGATCATCTGATCGCGAAAGTGAATCCCTTTGTGAACAAGAATTCGCAGTTCAAGTTCTTGCCAGGTGAAGAAACAAATCCAAGAGCCCTTCAACCGTCGCACTGATGGAGAACAAAATTCTGCATATCCTGTAAATTGATGGATTGAGAGTTGGCCACGCGTGCTTAGGAACAAGAGGGTGGAGAGGCGATAGAGAATCCAGGGTAGAGACCACTGTGGTGGTTCCTAGTACACTATAAATAATGCAGATTTCTCTAGAAAAATGGAATTGGTTAGACTTAATGAGAAATCTTATTAACTTTAATCAGTAATCAGCACAACTCACCGTGAATTGAGTAGGCAGGAGGCAGCCTGGAGACTGTGGACTACTGAGTAAGTTAGAAGTGGCGGTAGGAGGAACCAAGAACAAGCTCCGATGGGGAGCTCCCGATTGAGGTGAACGGAGATACTGCCAAACCAACTACGATATCACTTTTCCGGACATCTTAAAACCCTGTTTCCAGAGTGGAGTTTGCATTAAAACTGGGTATGATACTTGTAATACCATAGGAAACAGAAAAAGGACCTAGCATCGTGGATGGTAGATGTGCACTCTAAGCCATTGACACTTCAAAATATCATCAGATTTTCTTATGTCTTCTAGCCCCTCTTTTTGTTCCAAACGGCTTCACTCCATTCCCCACGAGATCTTGCTAACCATTTTTTCCGATTTTGCATCCATGCCCGAGTACTATCATAGGCACTCTGGAGAAGCCCATTTATTGGCTAGGGATCAGTGCGCCTTGTGGGTGCCCAACTCCAACTCCTGTCCGCGAGTAGTGTAAATAGGGTGACGGCTCCCCCGTGCATAAACAAATGTTGAACTAGAAGTCAGAAATCCCAAACCTCGGCCCCGTGCCAGGGGCAACGCTGGGGAAAATGTAAGAAATACGCAAGGACATAAACCTCCTGTAGCGGGGTGTTTTCTTTCCCTCTCAAATATTTCCCAAGAGCTCCAACTTCCAACTTCTAACTTTCCCTTCGGAGCTGGGCGCCGTCACTCTAACGCATGTCGCTGGTTGTGGAAATTTTCCTCCGACAGGGATTTGGCCTTTGATGATAAAAGGCCTCCCACACGTCATTGACAGTCGTCCCCAGCTATCGTAGTTACTCGTAATTTCCTAACGTTTGTGAAACAGACCGCTATCGCATAAGGACAAAATCTTGAGGCTCCGGGGAATTTTTCACTCATATGCAATGGCAGTCGTTTTTACAAACGTCAGGATATTCCGAGTACCATAGTTGAATTCAAGCGCAACAAAAGTCAAAAGTCTTCCCGGGAGAGACTGGCTACCGTAAAAACTTGAAAATATCGGTATGCAAGACCACAGATTGTCGCACGAACTCTAATTGGCCAGCACAATGAACCCTAGCCACATGTTTTACCCCGGGATTGGCCGTAATCCTTTCATGATGGCTTTGGCTGCACACCGACTTTTTCGAGTTTTTACGGTACTTCATTAAGGTACTTAGGACTCTCTATGCCACCGTAAAAACCCCAACAATTGACTTCTTGTGCTATGAAGTCCAAAATTTCCTTCTCGGGGAAGGTGGCAAAAAGGATAGGAAAAACACTGCCCCTTTCCCCCTTTCGTGACAGAAAAAAAGAAAGAAGAAAGCTTCTGACCCTACTAAGAGAGAGGAAAGCTTAACTACATAGTAAGTTACATGGTTCAATTATTCGAGTTTCTACGGTACGAGAAATGACCAGACCAGCAGGTGTACTATACCGTACAGTTGCACCTCGCTATCACGGATAGCCAAAATCGAGTCGGGTTCCAGGGCGAAAGCATTCTCTAGTCACGGAACTTCATATGGGCGATAGGGCACCAAAATTATTGAAGTCCGCGAAACTAAGGCATTATACGACTGTGCGGCATATTATGATACAAAAGATAGGTAGATAAGCTGCATTGGTCGCCATGAGTCTCCGCCCTAATCTCAACTTTCCTGGTAGGATTTAGCCGGTGAGAAGTCAATTTCTCCCCCCCAAGCAAATCCGGTGTAAAGTATCACCAAGTACTGTACATGTACTTGTACAGCACATCATGATAATCTTTCTCCCAGAATGCCCAAGAGCTAGTGCTGACTTGAGCCAGGGGCCATAATCTCTCTACGATACATCCAGGGCGCAGCAGCCTCAAAACACCTCTATCGCCCTGCCCCGCCCCGCGGCCGTCAAGCTTCACAAAACCCAAGTAAAAGTGATAATTCTAACCGTCAGCTCAAGCGTGCAGTCCCTCCCCCGCTGATCAAATAAACCTCCGGTAAGCACCCATAGTGGATAAGGCTGCCTATCATGTTCTGAAAGTATTCGGAGCTTATTTTTTTTTCTCCTCTACCGTTGGGCTAGAACTTCAGGTTCGGTTAAATTACTAGACCGAACTCAAGTATGACATAATAGCTCTACTTGTGTGTTCTCACTCTTTGGCTGAGCAGCTCGTCTGCTAGTGAGTGTAATATTGTAGTGCATCAAATCTAATCTACTCGAGTACTACCATACCAGAAAGACAAGTACCTATCATGACATAATATTCGGTACATCACTGTCGCCGTTGCTGATGTCACGGTAATCTTATGCAGTGCCCGTCAGCCATAATTTAGCTAGAACGCCACGCAGTACTGACTGTACAGTACTTGTAAGTTACGATGCAAGCCTGTTAGTTACGATACTTAAGTTTCTATTCTACTCGGCACTGGGACAAGAATCGCAAAAGGAACTCCGACGCGATTGTGGCGCTTCCGCCAAACCACCGATTGTGATCCATCCATATGACAATAAATTTAATTTGCTTGGATACAGCGAATGCTGAGGAAAAGAAGCTTCGACAGACCCCTCGAGCTTGACTACCGTAGCCTCCATCCCATTCGCCTACCCTAAAACCAAACCCCCAATCAAGACTCTGCCGCCGCGCGCAGGGCCCCTCAGGTAGATTTTTGATGCTGGGTGGCGGTTCAATCCCCCCCCCCCCCCCCTGTTCAACCCAACACATCCCAAAGCAAGCTTTGACAAACACTCCTTCACCCCTGTCAATCAGTGAATCACAAAATCCGGGGAACGGCACGGTAGCTTGGCTCACATCGCGCATGCCAGTCCGGGCGATGGCCTGTTCAGTACGAGTAGAGTACGGTACGGTACCGTATGCTTACCCCTGAGATTGAAAATCCTCAGGCAGACTGCGGTAGTGCGCGTGCTGTTTTTGTGCGACAGTGGGAGGCTGAGCCCCAGCTCTGGTAAGGCCAACATCGGATGGCAACCGCGGGTACCGGAACTTCGCGCTGGACCACCTAGTGGTCTATCGGGTCCGATACCCGCGCAGGATGTGGTACCAAGCTTCTAGTGAGGCAGACAAGCTGGCCCCAAGTTTTCAGATGGAGCATATTCGGCCACGATACCAGGTAATAATTGGATTGTAGCAAAATCCAATATGGAGTCTTGGCGTGGGTGTCGCAAGTGTCAGTTGATGATTGGTTCCCTATGACGGTGCCTTTGATTGGGGCTTCGCTGATTCCTGGGGTCAATGGATTAGAGTTGTCGAGCGTCGAAACACCCCCTGGGATACGATAAATGGATGGACAGAGCAGGGGAGGATGTTTGGCTTTATCCCGTTATCTTCGAGGATCCTAAGAGAGTGCTCAGTGAGAGCCTGGAGTTGAGGACGGAGGAGAGAAAGTCTGTCGGGCAAGGGTGAGCGCTGAGAGAAAGATTGGCTTCCCTGTGGGTGGCACTGTGCATGACGTATCTAGCCGACCGGAAGCAAGGAGGGGGGCTCAGCCACGCCATATAAAATCTCATGTCTAGAATTAGCATGGATATGGTAGACTTCCCCGCCGGGATGCTTCTGTGTTACCGTACCCTACTGTACTCGAATAGCTATCCTACCACCCAACTAATGTAATAAACTGGGAAAGTCTTGGGGCTCTCCCTCTATCGTATTTCTTCCCCCGTTCCTCTCCCACCCATCATTCACTCCTCTTACTTCTTTGCCCCTCCCGCACCCCCTCATCACCATCTTCCTCCTCGCAGCTTGCGCGAAGAAGAAAGAACCCCACCTCTCCATCGACTATTACGGTACAACATTACGACCAACATCTAGCTCATGAGCTCTCCGAACGAAGCCGCCCGAAGGGGCAGTCGCGGTCTGATCTATGATCCTGCAACGGGAACTTACACGCGTCCACGTAAATCGTCGCAGATGGTGCCGCCACCACTACCACCCAAAGAGACAGGCCCATCACACTCAAGCGACTACATTTACTCGCCCATCACCAAGGAGACCCACCAGGTCGCTGAACTCGAAGGCGACTCTGATGCTGGAAGGTTAGATTCGGAGGGGTCATCCGTGGGTGAGCGGAGACGGGAGAAGGAAAAACAGAAAGCCAGGAGAGCACCGAAAAAGAAGCGACAGCTCAGAATCTTATCTCTGGGTATGCACCTCTAGATTCCCTGTAAAAGCGCTACCGTATACTAATATTGGATTCGTTTTTTTTTCTTCTTTTACAGATGGCGGCGGAATCAGAGGCTATTCCACACTCGTTATCCTACAAGAGTTGATGCACCAGATATATGTCCAGACTCATGATGGGAAAGGACCCAGAACCCCTGCCGATCTCCCTCGGCCGTGCGACTATTTTGATTTGATTGGAGGCACTGGAACTGGAGGGTTGATCGCCTTGATGCTAGGGAGGATGAGAATGGATGTTGAGAGCTGCAAGGATTACTACGTGCAGTTGACGCGCTATGTTTTTATCACGGACAAGACGGTTTTAGGAGTGCCTTATGGGAAGACCTTGTTCAAATCCAGTCGTCTAGAGGAAGCCATCCGTCACTGCGTCCGAGAGAGTAAGTCCGTTCAATCAGCGCTATTTATAGAATTGACTGCTTACTAATAACTTGTTTTTTCCTCCAGGCACCAAATTCGATACGGATAGAATTGTTCCGCATTCCCCGCCTCCCACGAGTCCTCCAGCCATGACACACAAAAGGTCTGACTCATGGGCGGATCGGATATCTCCCATCCGCCGCCGTGCCTCTTCACTTGATCGTGACCAAACCCGCGGCCGACGGGGATCGAGCGGAACTGGGAAAGCGGGCAATCCTGAAGCGCCCCTATTTGACAACCGACCCGGAAGATGCCGAACATTCGTCACCGCTATTTATCAGGGCACATCGCCAGGGTCGACCACGCCACCAGTATTATTACGCACTTATCCTTCGGCGGCCGAGAGCGTTCCGTCGTATAATTGTACAATCTGGCAGGCCGGTAGAGCAACATCGGCTATTGAATACGCTTTCAAACCAATCACGATCGAACAGAACACCTTTCTGGACGAGGGCAGCGGGATATACAACCCGGCCGCGCAAGCCCTAGAAGAAGCACGAAACAACGAATTCCCCGGCGACGAAATCTCCGTATTCGTTTCCGTCGGCACGGGCAAACGTCATGAATCGCCCGCCCAATCACCAGGCCGTCATCGAAGCAGCCGCAGTGAACGGCATCACCACCACAGCAACCATAGCACTGTATCCCTCGCCCAGGAAAAGGCGCCCTGGTGGGAGGGCCTAATATCCACGCCCTTTGAAGGCTTCACGGAGGCGCGGAAGCGGCTCTACTCTAAGGTGGACGACTGCGAGCGCGTACATAGGATCCTCATCGACGGCGAAGACGGTGGGCGTCCAGGACTAGCAAAAATGGGTGTGCCGAGGGAGGACTACTACCGATTCAATGTGGAAGTTGGCGTCGGCGAGTTTGCCATGAACGAATGGAACCGGCTAACGGAAGTCAGCACGGGCACCCGCCGATACCTTGGCCAGCGCGAAACTAGCAACCTGGTGCGCGAGTGCGCTTCCAAGCTCGTGAGGATTGATAAAGCCAATACCGCATCCGCCGAGGAATCCCTTAGGCCAAAGCTCCCCGGCAAAGAAACCGCCCCCCAGTTCCCCCCCGCAAGGCTCAAACCCTCCACCCCTCCGCAAGACATCGCCGAACTAAGCGCCGAAATCGACCACGCAAGAGCAGACTGGACCTCCTCCCCACCACCCCAGATCTCCCCACACGACACGCATCCGGCCTTCCGAGTCGTCATGCCCGACCACCGTCAGCATATCCCGCAATCACCCACCGCTGAGACGAGGGCGACGTATCAGTCTATGATACCTGAAATACAGGTGCAGGAACCACCGCAGTTGCCGCCGAAGCCTGCACGACCGCTATATCATGAGGAACACCCGTACTATAGGACGGAGATGCCCATGCCGAATCCGGAGATCAGGGTGACGAGTCCGACGACAGTGGCCGGCGGAGATAGCGACGATGAGCGGAGGGGTGGGGTTCCGCTTGGTGGGGGAAGGAGAAGGAGAAGGAAGAGTACTGGGAGGCGGTAGGAGTGGGTGGTTTCTTTGTATCATTTCATGTTCTTTCTAATTCGTTTTGTCTTCATTAATAAGCGGGAGTGTTTCTATGGGCTAGCGTGAATATATCCTTCCCCTTCTCTTTCTTTTCCCTTTCTTCCTTCCTCTAAAGGTATTTCTTACCACCCCCTACTATCTCCACCCATTCCCCCGCTAGGCCAGCCGCGGGGCTTCACCTATGATACCACTTTACCCTAGCTTAGTCTAGTCAAGATCCAATCTAGTCCAGCTTAATCCAACCACTAGTTTTCTCCCCCACCCACCACTCCAAGCAAGTAAAGCAAGCGCGATACTCCACCATACATAGACCAATACAAGCTATTTAACGATAAACCAAAGCCACATTGTGCACTCCCCATTCACGACAATCCGTTTTCCCCGCCCCAAAACTCCCATCCCATCCCCTACCAGTAGAACAGCCGCCATCATCTATCGCACTATACTACACATGGATTACTTACACTTATACACCCAAGCCCCAGCGCGACCCCCCAAGCACACCATCTCCCCCGCCACCACACCCCCAATCCGGGCACGAGACTGCAAGAGGAACAGAGCAATTCCCGTCCATCCATCAGATAGATAAACAAACAAACCAAGTCCAACTCGCCGTCAGGAGTTCGCCTACCAGACCTTCACAGACTGACTAGTATATACCCGACCGGGAAAAAAAGGAGAAAGCACGTTTCTCCGAAAGTCAGGATAAAAGAAGGAAAGAAATCCCCCACAAATATGAATCCCTAGTTTTCGATGAAGCGGGGAGGGAAGATTCTTAAATGTGTATGGAGAAGATGGATGATGAGAGGTTGTTGTTTTGTCCACTCATGGGTAAGTGAGTGAGTGAGTGAGTGAGCGAGTGATGTACACAACAGCACCGTACCAAGTTTCCGAAATACCAACTTATATTCGTGCGGTACATTAAACTCCCTCGTCACCTTCGAGAAGGATACAATTCGTGTCATTTCCGGTGCTCTGGATGGAGGGGTTGAATGATATCCGCCGTTTCATGTGATGTGGTCCCGGGCTGCTAACGAGCGATAGAGGCGGCGGTTATATCATATACGTTCAGAAGTAGAGCTCCATATGATACGGTGAGCGCCGGTAAGTGCGTGCCCCCGGTGGTGAGAGAGGGGGGGAACGGGCCGCTGGGTATCAACTCCCTGGGGATACATGGGGCTCCGCGCACATCTGCATGATGGGTTATCGTAAGGTGGGTAAACGGGCTTTTTTCTGGCGAAAAGGACATCTAGTCTAGATTACCGTAGGTTTCGTTCTTCTTAGTAGTTAAGTAGGGAGCTATTTCCTAGCAAATATACTTGTGGATGGTTATGGCACGGCTCACTTGGTATCCAAAATGGCATCACTCAATGTATTGACCTCCGGAGAGGAGAATTCTACGAAACGTTTACCGCGCAAAGCATCACAAAGTCCAAATTATGAAATAATATGAAGATTTTTAAAAAAAAACAAGGCATCCATTTTTTTCCCCCTTGATAAAACGCCGACGGCTCAAGACAACCCCGTCCCCAATTTTCTCACACCTCATCACTCTCCCCCTCCCCCCCCTGCTACCAACCCAAAACCAACCCTAACATCCCGGAATCCCCAATGCCGTCGCATTCGTAGACGCAAGCCCCACCCACGCCCTCATAGCATTAATAATTGGCAAATCCCTATGCACACGCGTGTACTTTCCGGGCGCCATTGTATACGAGCACGCGTCAGCAACATAAGCAGTATCCTTAGGCATGCCAAGACATCTAGAGGTGGTCTGGTTCCCGGTGTAAAGGGAGCAGTCAGAGAGCCCGTCGGGGAATCCGAAGGCGCCGTTGTCCATGAAGGAGTACGAGGAGAGGACGAGCTTGATGTGCCAGTCGGCGTCGCTGCGGGAGAAGAGTTTGAGTTCGAAGCCGCGGTGTTTGGCGACGTCTTTGTCTTTGATGAGGACGGAGCCTTTATCGCCCATGTCGCGGGAGGAGGAGCCCTAGCTAATATTAGCCATAGCCTCAGAATAAGAAAGAGTATTGATCGCGGGGGGTGGGGGTAATTACAGGACTTTGTTGATCGTGGTCGTCATTCTGAACTGCAAAGCGGGACGCCGGAATAACCCACCTGCGGCAGATGGGCATCTCCTTGGGATAATCCGAACTCCAGACCTTGACCTTAGCAGCATCTGCGTCGGAAAGACCAGCAGCCTTGAGTTGTTTGTCAAGATTGGTGTACCATGACCACTCTCCCCCGCTACATGCCAAGAGGCTAGATTCGCCGCCCATGATGACCTCGAGCCAAGTAGTCCAATCCGCAGGCATATCGCCTCCCATCTTAGTCTTTACGCGGCCAAGAATCTGCGCCAGAGATGTGGGACCAATATGCTTCGCGGCGTCGACACGGAAGCCAGTGAAACCGATTGATAGAAGGTCGACAAGGTAGGTTGCTATCCTGTCCTGCACGTAGGGCTTCTCGGTATTCAGATCGGTGAGGCCCAAAAGCCACCCTTTTGTAATAATTTGCCCGTCGTTCCAAGAGTCCAAGATTTTTTCACAGTGAAAGTCTGTCGGTCCATATGGGACTGAAGGAAACTCAAGGGTGGGACGAGTGCCGGTGTACGGGCTCAGAAGGTAGGCGTTGCTAAAACAGGTTAGTAGGACTTCAGGAATGAGCTGGGGCTAGGCTGAAGCATACCCGGAAGTAAAGTATGGAGAACCGTCAGTGGCATTGTGGCCGGAGTAGAAAGTGCAATTGGAAACTCTATGGTTTTGAATATCTAACAACAGTGAGAAGTTAAACCCTCCCGCGGGGGGCACGTAAACCTACCATTTCCTTGAGCAACCATGTGGTTAATAACTGCGTCTGCATAAACGCGAACACCTGCAGTGCGACATGTCTGGATCATGGCCCGCAGTTGAGCCCTTGTCCCCATGCGCGAGTGAAGTCTGTAACTGACAGGCTGATAAAGGAGGTACCACGGCCGGAACTGGTTATCTGTCTCGTAGTAGTGCGATCCCCAAACGTGTTCGGTTGGCGGCCAAATCTTAACACCCATCCATCCAGCCTTTCCAAGGAAGGCGCACTCTTTCGCAATATCGTCATACGGCCATCCGAACAACTCGACAATACCGCCCTTTTGCCCACCCGAGAAAGTACTCTGCGCGGCTGTTAACGGAGCATTTTGCCAGATGAAGTTGAGAGGCTCCAGAACCAGGGTGCTCCCGTTCGATCCAGTGATTCTTATAGCCAGTTGCCCGGTGAGACCTGAATTAACCTGGAAGGTATTGCTCGACTGGCTAGCGCCGTTAAACCAATATGTTAAACGCTCGCCTGTACGGCTAGCAGCATTGACAACAACGACAGCTCGGGTTCGGTTAGAACCATATTGAATGTCGGCATACCCGACGAGATCGTGGTAATCTTGGAATGTGTGAATGTAACCATTCCCGCCTTCCGGGGGGGTCTGCCAACGTCGCTTCTCGGCAGAGGCGGGGAATGTGTAAACACCACGAGCGCAGTTGTCTAGCCCATTCCAATTTCCGCACCTAGATGGGACAGTAGGGATTGGTTCAGATGGGATACGGGAAGGGATAATTGCCGGTGGGGCGCTTGGTTCCACAGATCCAGTACAAAGGTGTGTAGTGGTGGTCGCGGTAGTGGGCGTTGTGGTACCAGATCCAACCGAAGTGGGGGCCGTAGCAGAAGTAGAGGTTTCTGTGCCGGTGGTAACAGGAATCCGGTAATGAGTGTTATTTCCGGGGTCATAGTAGCTGTTCCGTCGGGTGTTAGTATCAAGCCCCCCAGTGACCCGATTTGCGATTTTTAAAACCTACGATTCTCCGCAAACAGCATACTCGATGTAGAACTGGGTCGCGCCGATCGCTCTCCCCGAGAAATTCCACGTCTCATATCCGACCGTACCCTGAGCAGACCAGGCGGCGGAAATCGTTTGACTATCGCTCCAGGTACTCCCAACAGCATAGAAAATTGTTACATCCTTCCGGTATGCGATATTTTGTACCTGCAGAAAGTCATGAGCATCCACCCCCTCTGAAGAAACAAGAAATATCAGGGCCTATACCCTGACCGAGCCAGAGAGAACGTCATTCGCAAACGCCCACGAAGTGAGGGAAACCTGTGTTGCGCTCTTGTTCGGAGGAGTAGCTATTGCGAAAGCGGCAAAAATCAGAAGTCGTAAGATAAATATTTTTGCTACAACCACTCTAGTAATCTGCTTTCTGAAGTTCCAACCCAGAAGCCTGAGCCGTGAACCTCTTAGAAGCTGCTCCTAAACACCCCATGACCTCTCCTCTTATAAAATCACTCCTAGTTATCTCTTCCTCCTTACCCTGACTACATCCGCCTCCCTCTCGCAGCTAAGAAGCAAAATGTGCCCCCGCTCAACGGTCATGACACTCCATTCTTTGGCCTGCATTTGGCCGCCGCAACACATAGAACGCTTGCCTCTCACTTAAGCCAGTCTGGAAAGGTACTCACATCTTAGGTGGGAAAGAAAGCAGGCAGGCACAATATAAATCCAGACCCCGGCCAGTATCCGCGCACAACTAGTATAAACCATCTAGCAGCCTGAGAGACGTACCGTCTCCCACCTCCGGCGCCTGACCACAAGTTCCAGTTAGCTATATGTTTGCCAAAAAAAGGATCCCAGGGGGGAGTGGTGGTATATCGTGCTGCTAAAAAAAAAACATAGGCAATGGTAGACGAGAAAGTGGAGCATAAATGTAGATGGTAAGTTACCTGAATAGTTGCTTTTTTCGCCCCTACAAGTCCCTGCTAAACTAAATTCTAGCTCCCCGTCAGCACCGCCAGTAGCTAGTATCACGCAGTACCCCAGGCCTGTGAGCAGTACTCGCAGATACTATCCCGGAGGTCCCAAAGTACCCCATGTAAAAAAAACCCCGTTGAATTTTCTTCACATTCACCATGGAAGGAGATGCATGCTCTCCGGAATGATATGCAACCGGATGTAAGGGAACAGAGAAATGCATAGACAACGTAAGAACTGCTAAGACGTACCTACTTTTGATAATCTATTGTTTTGCAATCCGTCAATACCCCAAATAGAGTAATCCCCAGACCGACTCAAAAGTTACAATCGGGGAACCGCTTCGGGAGAAATAGTACCAGCACGGTCCTCCAACCACAACTACGCCCGGCAGAAAGTCTCAGCCACAAATATAAGCCCTGTGAAGTACAGTAATAGCACAAAATCCCTGTAAGCACTCTAATATGTGCCCCGCCAACCGCGGGGCGAAAATGGAAGTGAAAAAGAAGGCAAGTACCAAGATCCCGTCCAAAAGGAATCGTTCTGCCCTACCCACTTCCAACAAATTGGTCCGACACCAGAATAGTCTGTCCCGGCGCCAGGGCAACCCTCCACCTTCTTCACGGATAAATTTCGAAAATGTTCACTCGTATTTCAGGCGATTTCGGCTTTTTTTTTTGTGCCCTTCTATGCCCTTTGCCTCGCCGAGTAGAGCACTGTCAGACTTGTTTGGTAGGAGTAACGGCCAATAGATCTCCGCTCGTCGAATAGGGTGGACCGGTCGGTGGGAGGTAGCAGCCTATTTTTTTTTTCTTTTTTCCAGATCCCTTCCTTCTGTTTCCTCTCTTATTTTTCGTTTCTTTGCACCCGGAAGTTTGGTGGAAGGAGATGGTTAAAGGATGAGGGCGGGAGAAACTGGAGGTTTTGTTAATAATTCCAATGCGGCTCGTGTAACCAGCCAGACAGGGTTCATGTGAGATCATGCGATATCACTCGTTATACATTCCCACCAGGTGACCAGTGCGTGTGTGCGGTGCGCACTTGCGGGGGGGGGATCTAGGCCGAAAAGAAATTTCTACGCACAGCGCCAAGTGCACTAATTTTGAGACTAAAAAAAAGGGTGAAGAAAGCAGTGATCTCTTGATTCGTATCGTTGCGGGATCCCCCGCCTGCTATCAGGTTTCACTAAGTATCCCCGGCGGTCCAAGCATTAGTGTTTGTTTTCAACATTTTACAGACATCCACGTTTAGTTACCTTCATTTTGCCAAAACAACTCTAGAGGAGCGTTAGGCCACTAGACCGACCCCGGATATGTCGAAACGTTATGATTCCAGGGAGAATAGACAACAAGGGATGAGATTGCAGAACTAACATAACCTCAAAGAAAGCACATCAAAATCAACGATACCCTCGCAACCCCCCGGCCCTAAGGACCCGTGGTTCCTTCACCACCGAAACTTCTGACCGGCGCGCCTGTCGAGCCTCAAGAATAAAGCACCCAACAAGAGGCATTACGGTAGGCCTCGGTATTTCTGAAAAGGGATTTTTCGATGCCGAGTTTTCAAATGATCTGTCAGTTTCGCATGCAAAAAGGCATTCCGCCAACGCCTTTCGGCTCGAAAACTTCCGGCAACCAGCCAACCCCGGGGCTGGACGCACCTAATGCAGAGAACAGTCGAGAAGATCGAGCTTCGTTATGCGCCTGTCACCCTCTTCTTCCACATGACAAGGAAATAAACAAAATCCTGAATCATTTGTTCTGGAAGCCACAGAATCTCCGAAAATTGTGGATTTGAGTTGTGGCCTGCGTATGGGAATGGGTTTCCATGACGAAATGAACAGGGGCGATATCCTAAGAATCACGCGGGCAGACTACACCAGCCCATTTCTCCCACCCGAAAATACACGAATCCCTCCGTCGACCACCAGCACCGACCATGTGACCAACTTGCTCGAGCAGAGCCTCACACGTCCGTGCAGTCCCAATATTTCCGAAGCAACGTCATGCATATACGATCCGGTTATACTCGGGGAGTCATTACAAAAACCTGAAAACTATTTCTGCTGATCACATACAGTTCAAAGGTTATGCTTTCCTGTTTTTGATGACCCCCGAGAGCACCTGGGGCAAGAAAAAGGGCCCGGGTGAGGAGCCAAAACCCAACTCTGATTTTGCGAAACAATCGCACATTCTGCACCGCTTTGGAAAAGTGCCTAGGCAGGATTGTATGAATCTTTACCAACGATAACACAAAGATATATTGTATGATAGCTCGATTCCTAGGGTTATTATTCTTGCTCACTTCCCTTCACTATACCCCGTCCCTGGGCATTTTTTTACCCCTATTATTATCAAAATACGCTTTGTCTATCGTGAATAATGTCAGCTAAACCGCGTAGAGCACTCGTACCGGTATAGGTTTGTAATGCAACCTGGTAATATCAACTCGGGGGTACACTTTAGAAGGCAGGAAGAAAGGACTTCACCGAGTCAGACTGCAAGTACATTGCATATGCGTGTTGAATTAGCACCTTCCCGGGCAGTGAATTGGATAACCAGACCAGTTTTTCGAGGCCGCCATCGAGGGAGGACTCTATCTGCGAGGGCCATACAGGGAGCTATAGGCCTCTCGCCAATCATTGGCTCATATTACCTAAGTTATCTCGAGAGGGCGGCAGCAGCGCTTTTGTTAAAATACTGCGCAGTATCATAAGGCCCGACCTAAGGTAGAACCTAGATCTCTGCGGCTCGGGTTACTGGTTTCTCTCGGGTGTGCACCGACGCCACTGTTAGTACCAGCACGAAATTATATCCTGATTTCCGGTACCGGTATTGGGGTTGACTTCCTGTCCGTGGAAGAGTGATGATAGCTTCGCTAGCCCAAGAATGCCAATTAAGCATTAGAAACCTTTTCCCCGCTATCCCTTGGGCTGTCGAAGAGTGTAAAACTCGCGACCAGCACCCTAATCATGTTTTTGGAGGTCACTCGAGGACTGTGATTTGTTGGCTAATAATGGTCGTTTGCATGCTGGGTCACTCTGGCTATGAAAAGCGAGGTTCCCAACCTGAAATGGCTAGCTACTGACTAATTCCAGACTTGGTTAGCGTGCTGATCGCGAATTTTGCTGTCTCAGACGACCCAAGGGATACTTGTACCATTATTACGCAATCACCAATGAACTGTCCTGAATCCTCCCCTCCTACCGAAAACTGCTGCCTGAAGGTTCAAAGTGTCGGGAGATAGGTTTATCTTCTCCAACATTTGCCGACACCCCCGAGTACGGTATCCCACCTAGCTATTGCTTTTGCTCTACTCGTAATTAGAGTGACGGCGCCCCCGTGCATAAATCAAAGTTACAAGTCAGAGGTCCTAGGCCTTAGCAGCCATGCCCGAGGCAACGCCTGAAAAGAAGAGCAACGAATACACAATGGCACAAACTTCTTGCTGTGGTGAAGTTTTCTTCCCTCTCAAATATTCGCCAAGAGTTCCAACTTCCAACTTCCAACTTTCATTCTTGAGCGGGGCGCCGTCACTCTAATTGCCTGACGTTTGTAAAAAATACTGCTAGACTACTGCGTGTGGGCAAAAAATTCCCCGGAGCCTCAAGATATTGCTCATATGCAATAGCAGTCGCTTTTCACAAACATCAGGCAATTATCATACGAGTGCTCTTGTCGGCCGCTAGAAGTTGAGCCGCAATCGAGGGGTTGCAACAACTGCTCAAGCTCAATGGCCCATAATTAACCTCGACAAAATGTTTGCGGGATTTTTGAGTGGCCGTTGGAATTCCTCTCGCCCCACGCTAGTGCTGTTATCATACCTTCTCTGCCCCCTCTTCGCCTAATCACTCCGAGATTAGACCGCCTGTCTAGGGCTAGCCTATAACCTGTCCACAAAAACACTGCCCACGCGTGAAACCCCCACAGATATTATACTCGTAATTTTCTGACGTTTGCGAACACAACTGCTATTGCATATGGGCGAAAATTGCCCGGAGCCTCAAGATTTTGGCGGTATGCAATAGCAGTCGTGTTTGCAAACGTCAGAAAATTACGAGTAGTGGTATCTGCCTTCATGAGAGCTTAGGCCAGCCGATCTCCAAGTATCCCTTAGTCCGTCGCTGCGCACAAAGGTTCGGTGGAATATGTCTCGGTTTGGAATGCCAAGGAATTCATTTCTAGTTAAGGAAGGATACTCTCCGAATGCCATTAATCTATTCCCGATTAAGGAAAAGGACCTCCTAGATCCCGTCATTTTCTTAACCAGATCTCTTGTGCGCACCCGAAGAACTATGGGATAGTATTACATTTCAGGTGCAGGTGTTTTCCAAAACTAGGGGAGTTGGTGGGAGCAAGACGAAGCTTCTCGGGAAACCCTACTTCTAATGTGGGAACACCAAAGATCACTAGGAATCATTCAAATCGTTGAAAGCCTGACTCATTGTATTATAGATCCTCTTCTGCACTGTTTCTAACGAGATCAATGATGAAGAAAAAGGCCTACTTCTATATCCCCCTCTAAGCCTAAGGCACAAGCCCCGCATCTGCCCTAGAATTAACTTCTATTCGTCCCTCACGTTGTCACACATGATACTCTTTACTTACCAATCTTCAGGCTAGCCCCCGTCATAGTCTTACTCTTAGCCATGAGCACAAATGCGTTCGCGCATTCCTCCACAGTCGGCTGCCAACAAAAAAAAAACCCGCCCCGCGTCAGCTATCGTCCTCCTGGAGAACTATGAATAGAAGAGGAATGAAAGAGAATGAAAGAGAATCCCACATAATCTTTCAGAGCCGCCATCTCCTTCATTTTCTCGATCCTCTCTGCCCCCATCCTGTTCCCCCAATCCGTCAACAACAAGCCCGGAAGTACTGCATTAACTCTGATCTTTGGCCCCTGAGTGTGCGCAAGACACCGCATAAGGTGTAAACCAGCGGCTTTAGTGACCGAGTACGCCATTGCACTACCACCAGGAGTGATTGCGGCGGCGGAGGATGAGATCAGGAATGAACCGCCGTCCGGGTTTGCATTGAAAGATTCTGAGGCGGCGCGGAGCAGGTGGAGATTCGCTTTTACGTTTACCGCCCAGCACTATCGTACCTTATCAGAAACCCTTTCGAGAACCAAAAATCGTAGGACGAGATAGTAACTTTATCCCAATCAGCCTCACTCAACGCGTTCAAATCTCCGAAATCACTAACTCTCGTCCAGCCCTGTTGGCATTTCCAATTAGCGCCAATCCACTCCGAACCTTCGCCAGGGTATCATTGAGCAAACAGCGTTGGAAACAATAACGTCCACACCCCCGAACAGTGCAATGCACTTCTTCACGATCCTCACGCAGTTCTCTTCGACGCCGACGTCACCCTGTGCGGCATCCGCCTTGACCCCGTACTTGTCTGATATCTCTGCCACCACATTTGCAGCGCTGGCCTCGTCGCTGACATAGTTTACCAAGATGTTTGCGCCTTCCTTTGCGAAGGCGTGGGCTGTCGCAGCCCCAAGGCCCCTAGAGCCGCCGGTTATGAGGACGCTTTTGGCTTTAAGTGAAATCATTTTCGGACGCTTGAATCTTGTCTCTTTTGAGAGCGGAAGAGTTTCCCAATTGATGAGTGGAAGGAAGGTGTAATGAGATTGGGGGGGATGAGGTTGTTGGTAAGGAACGATATGTAGTCGCATAGTCGCATGACCCTCCGGGGGCACCACAGCATCGCGGGGTGAATTGCGGTGTTTACCCGTAACTGTAGCTAGCCGAGGTAAATAGCGCCAAGACAGGAATAATAGAGTGGAATGTTGAATCGAGTGAATATCTATGAGGATAAGGAAAGGGCGCAACTGGCCAAGCTTCACGAAGGCATCATATCACGTTTGCTGAACGGTCTCCCTTGCACGTACATACCCTTAGCTAGAACAGTTTCTTATATCTCCACAAGCTATGAGTTATGGTCTACTGGTACTATATATAATGCGGACGTTTGACCACACAGATTGTCCACTCTAGATCGCTTCCTATTGCTGGCAGGATAGGCTGAGAGCACCTGCCTGGTGTGCGGCGCATAGAGCTTTCGGCTTATCCTTAGTTTTCTTCTTTCCTCTAGAGTGGAAGGTCAAAGCTTTTACTTGTAATCCAGTAGTTATAGGTGAGTTAGGGTTCGTAGTGTCTCCCCGGCCAATGAATTTAGCGAGTCTCCCCCGCATAATCCATCGTCCAGGCGCCAAAAAAGCAAAAGGGAATGCAGCCCCTGATCCGGTGACTCGGGTAATAATTTATGCACCTAAAAAATGCCTTTAGATCGATCCAAGTAACTTATCAAATTAGATCCATCATAATAATATCATAGTTTTTCATTTTATTATACCAGGACCGGAGTTCAGCAAGTCAGAACACAGCAGTTGCAACGATGCAGGGCGTGTATGGTGCGTGAGGATTTTTCATCCCCCTTCCTTCCTTCCTTCTCTGACTAGGCTCATCCGTTCTTTCTGAGGTAGACTGCTTTGACTATGTACTGTATGGAATTCAAACTCACTCAAATACCCCATAATGTGGCTATTCTTCGACTCAGTTATCCTCTTAAGTCGTACTTAGACGCAGATTAAGGGCCAGCCCACTGCTAGTTATCGGAGGTGCGTTTGGTCGGGCGATACCTGGATATGGTAACCCACCGATAGTGCAGCAGATTGGGATATGTATAATGTTGGAGCTCAAGTAGACGTGTTTGGGAGGGTTCTTTTTGTATGCGCCAAGTCCTGTGATACCCATAAAACCTAGCTATTTAAATTGGTATCATATCAACAATGAATCTCAAGGATCATGGAAAGAAATGAAAGCGTGCGAAAATAAAGCCAGCAAGCCTTTCTAACAGCAGGAAAATGCAAAAGAAAGTGCCTTGACAGCACCGGCTACCCGGAGGAAGAGCGGATGGCAGGATGCATCAAGCACCAAGACCGACTATAATTGAGGGAAAGGCACAGGAATTTCACAAGCTCTGGAGAGCCAAATCACAGCCAATCTAGCTTTACCGCCTCTCTCTAAAGGAAACGCCTTGCCTCCCTCACTCGGTAAATTCTCGCCCGGGCCGAGAAATTTATTACCACTATACTTTACACCAAGAATCGGGATGACCAAGTTATGAACTCTCTCCACAAGGTATCTAACCAAAAGCATCCACTGCAGCCCGTAAACTTCCAACCTGCAGTGCGATATACCCCCGATATTTATCTTTTTTGGACTCCTGCTTCACCGTCGATATTTAGCTTATCTATTGGCCGTAGACAGTAAAGTGCCGGATCTTAATTGGGTATCGCATGAAAACATCTCCGCCGGGAAAAAAAAAAATCTCTTCTCCCTTTCGCAGATGGAAGCACATGCCACATCATCCCCTAGGTTTGCGATAGTCCAAGTGCCGGATTAAAGTGTTATGTTCCGCTAAAGCTTTGGCTGGCCGTGCGGGATCGACATCCTCGTGACAATCCCGCTTGCAGTGGCAATGGGCGGATTCCAGGCAGCGGGATTTTCACCGACTGGCAAAGATCCGGCCCCGATCATTGCCTGTTGTGAAGTGGGTTGTGTGGCTGCAGATGGATCTTAGGGTTAACTCGGCAGAAAGAAAAAAAAATCCCCAATAATCAATGTCTCTGGGTTTAGCTAAGGGAATTCTTGGGGTCTAGTGTATCTGGCTATCTCAGATGGGGTATGAGCCCTAATTAGTGACCTGTGGCTCTGCCGAAGGGCCCGGGGATCGCCAATCTTCCTTCCGGAAATGCCACTGGTACGATATCACACCCATAAGATGGTCATAATTGGGCAGGATGTCATAAAAAGATCACCCATCCAAAGAAACCGAGAAAACCGGCGGAATTCTTGTAGCGATATCGGTAGTGCCTTTTTTTAGGGCAGCTACAATGCTGGCGTATTGTACAAGTAGCTATGATATTGTACCTAAAGGAGCGATGCATTACCGTACATCCCCTCTTATTTTCAGGTCGAGTGATATAAAAACTCGTGTCATCCACATATCCGCCTAGCCTCTAATCTCGATCAATTCCTAGAGATTTAGTTTGACAAGTTAACAGGATCAGGATTAGATCAATGAGATCCAGCGTGCTCAGGACAGTCGGACCTGACCATGTGAGGGAAACACCAAGCCCTAAGGTTATTGCTTGCCCCTCGATACGGAGACTAGATGCATGGCGGAGATACCGCAAAAAACTCCTGTTATCCGCTATCTCCGCCAAGTGTCCAACCTCCGTGTTCAGAGGCAAGACCCCTAGAAGGGATTAGTATTTTCCTCATACGGTCAAGTCCAAGAGTCCTGACTGTGTTGGACCTCATTAACTGATATTCGCAATTCTGTTAACCTATCAAACTAAACCTGTTGCAGGCTGAGAGGCAGGGAACGATGGAGATTAGAGGCCAGGCGGAGATAGTGGACAACGCGGGTTTTTACGGTACCGATTCTTCAACGGCCCTTGGGTGGTCTGAAACGAGGAAGGTCATTACTAGCACTCCCTGTTTATTCTAGAATCATTTTAGTCCCGAGGGCATTGAACCTGAGCAAAGAGCGCTGAGTCATTTCAGCACCAAAAAGAGCGAAGAATCCAATTTCCTGGCCAAATGCAGCTATCATACCGGTATCGTAGCTGCCTCTCAATCCTGCCCTGGGGCACTGGTAACGAATTTTAGTGTTTCAACCCTCCGGAAGAATGGTGTAAGAACCTTTACGGGGTGTCCGGGTAAACATCCTCACAGCGGACTTTTTTTCGATTGGCCATTGCCCCTGATGGAAAGACTCTAAGGGGTTAAAAACTAGCATTTTCTCTCTCTCCCAGAGATCCATTTTGTGGACGTTTGCACCCTCACCCTCCAAAACTTCTTGCACACTGACTGAAACTTAGCGTAATGTAGGGGAAGCTCGGCAATATTGCCACGACAGGGGATAAAATCCTTTCTGGCGCACGCAACCCTCCACAAAGAGGCTTGCGTGTCTCTTTACGCAACGACCTTCTTCTGGGTTACCGCGAGGGCGGGGCAGGAGGGGCGAGACTGGATACGGACCCAAAGCCTGACTTTTGTGCGGTACGATAACAAGGCCGGACCCCTCCAACCTTCCCATCCCTCTATCCCAGACCCCTCTCCCCCCCTCCCACGTTACCCGATTTTTTACTCCCTCCCTAGGAACTAGCGCTGCCCGGCGGAGGAGAACCGAACCTGGGAACCGGGGGAAATCAAGTTTGCCGGAACAGACCATGGTGCTATACCGTTAGGCCATGGTCCTAGCTCCAAGTATTATCTCACCCCGGGAATTATGTTCTCGAGGTTAAGGCAAAAAAAGCGAAAAATAGGCGGAATGGTAAAACAATCCATCCCTCCCGGCCACTACCTCGCAGAGACAAATGCATCAAAGCAAGGCGACCTCTGATGGGACATCTCGGTTAGAGATCTGCACAAAGACGAGGCAATGAACACTAAATGGATTCTCAACCACCACGAGACCAAAAGTATTTTGTTCATGAAAAGAATCCGACGCAGAAAACTTCCGTAACAGCCCGAGACGTGCCACAAGTGCAAGCCGAATCGCAGCCATTTCGCCACCGTTCGCTAGTGGACTCCCTAGTTCTACTCAAACTGGTAATGACAGCCAGAATATCTAGCAGTGTGAATTTATGGGAGCACAATAGCGGGGTACACTACCCAGGACTATTGGTAGCTTCGTTCCCCACATTTAAACAGACCTTGTCAAGCCCTGCGGATGCAGATGGGTAGTAGTTCTGTTAAGACTACCATAACAGGGCTTCTGAGGTCATGGTATGTGTGTATTTAGGCACGGAAACAAACCCCTATGAAACCGCCAGATTTCTTCCTCAGACTTACCTATGCACACCCAGGGCTTCTTCTAGGTATATTTTGGGTTGTGGTAGTGGGGCTCGCAGTAGTATGGCCGGGAGCGACGGATAGTACTCTCCCATCCAAGATACGACCCCGTTATCCATTTCCGCGGGAGTGCGGACAGCCTTTTATTCAAGACATTCTGACAACAAGGGGGGGGGCTGGGTAGTGACATGAGCAGTATGACGAGTGAGCCCTTGTGATTACATCTAGAGTTTCAACCTCTCATCCCCTACAATGGTAAATAGTACCTCTAACAGGGCTGGAGAGAACACAACGAATTACCTGCAATATCTATCTGATATAGCAGAACAGGAACTCCACCGTTTTTCCCAATACACATCATTCCGTCGCGCAGATAGTACAAGTAACCTCACTACCATATCCTACGTATTCCAAGTGCCTCGGCATATTCATTATCCCGCTAGGAGGTGGGTTCTGGATCTAACGACTCCATACTGGCCCCTCTTGCACCGGTTTTGCCACCAACGTTACCCAGCAAGTGTTTCAAGGTTCTGAACGAGGTTCGGAAACTATCGCTACTGCAGCTGCAAAAGAACGGACTCGAGATCACACGGGCACTCTGTCGGCCACAAGGAGCTGGAAGAAAAAAAAGTTAGATCCTACAATCTACAATCTGATCTGCCACTGCTGCCGCAGAATGTTTGAGTTTTGAGCTGGTATTTAAATTTCTGCGGGGGGGGTGCGGGGACCGGCTGTTGGCGGAGAAGCACGTGCGCTTGTGGGCCTCAACCGGCAGTGTTTGGACCAGTATCATACTCCTGATCCCCTTTGGCCGGCAGCCCTACAGAAGGCTTGACTTTTCTGGGGTTGCTCTGCTGTACTACTGGTGTCACCATGATATCTCCCGCCGTGCCTAAGGCTCAGGTGCGGCATCGGTTTGAGAGAGACTCACTTTGAAAATTTGTTCTATCATGCGAGCATCCGGCCAGCGCATTGGGAGCCTATAGTGCTCCCACGCGCTACTAATACTACCAGTAGTTTTTTACAACGTGATTGACTTGCTCTGTAACTTTGTTACTGCGACAGGGCTTTCAACCAACTTTTCGACCTAGATTTCCATAGCCCAAACTCTTAGACGAACATCGAGCAGCACTCCATCTCCAGGCAGGCAGTATCTCCAAGACACCTCTAGGAGGTGACCTGCCCCCCCCCTCGCTGTAGTAACCTCCAGCAAAAAAACCACCCAAACCTCCGTCCCCCTCCCTCTCCATAGTAATAATGGTTGAGCACCAGCTTCTCCAAAGCCCCTCATAACAATGACAACTATGAGCCCACACTCTCTCGAACTACCGATTCCAGCAACGCGAAAAACCTTATTCTCACACCCGCATGGCAGCACAAGCAGACAGGCCATGTCACAGCCGAACAGTTAAGGCTGGTATCGATAATGAGCGATATTCTCGTATGATCTGCATCTGACTTTTGTGCTACCTCGGTCGGCAGGATCTTGGTATTGTACCCGGTACTGTTAGGAGAATTGGTGGAAGGGGCTTCGGGGGTTTGTGGATAAGGTTTTTGTGGTAGTGGTTGTAGTATGGTAATGATCGGAGGGAGGGAGGGAGGGAGGGGGGAGTTCGGCAGTGAGTTGCGGAGGTTTCATGTTGCGGAGGTGTGATTTTTTAGTGCTTTGAGAGTGCGTCCTACGTTAGCCTAGGGATTCCGGCGGTGAACATGACAGAATTCAGGTGTTGTGGGTTAAGTTAGTAATAGCCAAGGTATTATATATACCTGCTGTCCACCATATACCGGTAGCTGTTGATGTTGTACTAGTATTGTTTGAGATTGCTTACTTTACTTACCGCCCGGAGATTCGATGTATAATTGTCGTGGTTCGGATTTAGCAGGGACCCCGGAGATAGTGGAAGATAGAATTTGGTATTGGGAAACTGTTATTAACTATCCAATATCGTAACTGTCCCAATATGATTGTTCTATAAGCTAGGACATGTTGGGGCCCCACCCTGGAATCCACCGGGGCTTTCTCGTCGGGAAAAATGCCAACAAGGTTTAACATCGGAACGGGAAATAAGTAAATACATATCATAGAAAAGACAGGTATGATATCAACAACCACGAAGCACATGCTCCCGAATAACATCTACTATTTATAGTTCAATAGATCAACAATTCCCAGATGCCAAGTGCCGTATGGCATCCGCAAACCTCTCTACATTGAAAGAGTCATGAGAGATAAAAACTGAATTGTATTAGAGGCCTTTTGCTCAATCTCTACTCATCAGCCAAGTATTGCGTTAAGTTTTGTGGTACGGTAGAGCGTTGGCACTGCTCCTCCGCCTTATACAGTACTCGTACAGTGCAGTAATACAGTGCGAGTGCACTGGCGTTTGCCTATTTCGTCGCCAAGTAGTAACTCTTATGTTACCAACTGCGGATGCGTTCAGCAGGCCTTTTCGCTATCAAGCCCTTGGCAGCAAGGCATTTCGGAACCCATTACCCCTGATATTCGCTGGCAAAAAAAAAAAGCCTTGCATTTCGTCCCCCACAAAAATGCCAAAGGAGAATTCGAGAGAAAATAAGATGAGAAGAGGCGGAATAAATGTACTCGGTTGCTATATTTTGAGGGCTACTTTTAGGTCTGGAAACCCTTCTGTGTATTATTGGTTCTGCTCTAGATTGAAGGTGGCATGTTTGTTTGTATGCCGAGGGTTACTGTACTGGGAAACATTGGTTACTCAATTCATCTTAAAATTGTAGGGAAAAAGTGTAGAAAGCGTCAGCATACTTCAAGTAATTCCTGGTTTTTCGGCCTCCCCCCCCTTTCTTTCCCAATTTCTTTACGTCGTTCGAGGGATAAAGGGATGGTGAAAAGTGTGTAGATGTTTTGTTGTTTCTTGCCTTGCAGATGGTGTGCTTTGCCAAGACTAGTTGTTATAGGTGTGATATGATACCCCCTGTTTTTCCCTTGTGGTCAAAAGGCTTTCTCGATCTAGCAGGGAGGTTCTGCACTTGTAAACTCCGAGACCCGGCTTCCTGTTGGATGGTACAAGTACTCATTGCGGGCAAGAGCTATCCGAAAACAAGGGGCCGTGCGGACACTCGGATGGGGGCGGATTTTTTTCTGCCAATATTTGCGGATCCCTGTTTTCTGGTACCGGTATTCGTATGGTACTTTTTGCCTGTTACGCGTAAAAAACATTTCGGACTTCTGTTCCTAGACGTTGGGTCTGGACCGTGCTACCGCAGGCCACTTTGCAAAACGCCGGAAACGGCAAAGTATTACCGGACCATATTACCTGACTAAAGTTAATGGGTACGAATATTTCATTTACCTGCCTCCTTGGATCCCCTTCTCCCAGGTTTCAACATGGATGGCGGTGGATCCTAGAGTTGCGCCACATCATCCCCCCCCTTCCTTGATGGGCCCTCGGGGGGATTAGGGTTGAAGGGAAGGGGCAACCCACCTGGTAGGGATATCCACCAACCACAACCCCGGAAACGAGCCTAGCATCGAGCAATTCACTTCGGGATCCGCCCTGTTTCTTTCGTTCGCGGAATTGGTCGTCCCACGGCTGGGATGCTTGGTACGATTCTGGTAGTAAATGCTCCTTTTACGGTACCACATCTGCCCGCTGTGGTTATCACCGTGGAATTAGTGGCACACACTACCGGTACCGGTTATCGTAGTGCTCCAGGGTAGTGTGCAACAGAGGGTTTTTCCAGTTGGGGCGATTCGCCGATCGTGTCCCGCTCTCTCAATACCTGAAACAAGCTGAAAATTTCTGGCTGAAATTCAATGAGAGAAGGTGTTATCCTGCACTCGAGCTTTCTGCTGTTAGCACGAGTAGAGTACCGGCGCCGGTACTCAATCGTACTGTACTCGAGTGGATAATCACGCTACCAGTATTCTATACGTGATGAACGTACATGACAGCTTTCTATTGGTGCCCTGAAAGGCTTGGGGGTGAGATCCTTGCGCTAGAGTCTCGTTTACAGCCGAGATGCTCGTTCCTGCATATGTCCTCTCGAAAACAAACTTTGGTGTGTACCGGTATGCATGCAATTGTGATTTATCGTTTTGCCCGGAAGGAGCGGTGGGGTGGGAATACGCTATGCAAGGCAGAGGGGAACCGTCAATTCCGTGCCCTCCTCGAGTAAATTATCTCACCGGGCGGCATGTTCTTGCAAATTTTGCGTTGCACAAACTCCCAATAAAGTCTAACATTGTGCAAAGGGACCATACTCGAGTAGAGTTCTTCAGAGGTGAGAGGCCCATGCAGTATAATTGACGAATCATGATGTTCTTAGGGCTGTTCGATAGTTATCCACAACTCAAGGCCCTGCAAGCTTTCCTTTTTCTCTTCTTTCGCACCAAGGATGGGAGTTGCTGACGGGGACTCACAACCATATGAGCACAAGTTCCAGGGGTTAAGGGTTACCCCATCGCTGTGCCTGGCGTTGTTATCCTGGACCAAATCTACTGGTTGATGAGCGGTTGGCTGAGTCCTGACCAATCGGCGCTTGAGTCAGCGTCTTATCCCGTGCCTCTGCAAGGTACTCGTACAGTTACTGTGCTCAAGTGCCATTCAGGAGATACAACAAGGGTCGTGCTCTCGTCCTTTCATCAGAGCAAATGGGAATTACCATGGCGCGGGGCTAGTAGTAGCACGAAAGTAAGCGGAAGGAGGATAATTTGACATCCCTATCAAATAGAATCACACTAGAAAAATCCACATGGAAGGGAGAAGAGGGGCGGGGGGGCCCGACCTCATATCACATATAAGCCTTCAGATTCCCCCCATTTTGTTTTCCGTTCTTCACCCAGCCGGTCTAGCACAGCTTCACTCCCACATTCGCTTCTTCTTCTTCCTCGCTTTGTTCTTTGAAAGACAACTCTTGAAGGGTTCTGTTTGTCTTTATCCATTCGCTCCCGCAGTTTCTGGGAAATTCTCACAACTTTCCATAACTTTTGGACCATCTACAAAGAACAAGATTCCATTCTTTTTTTCACTCACGAAATCAATCATTATGAAGTCAATTATTTCATCATTTGCCATGGTTGGCCTTGTGTCTGCTCATCAGCTAGTCACTCATTTCCATATCAATGGCACTCCCAACCAGGACTGTGTTCGGCTGGCATCTTCAGTCAACCCTATCCTTGACTTGAACAGCGACACCATGGCTTGCAACGCCGTCAAGGGCAACGGAAAGACGAAATGTACAGTTAAGGGTAAGTCAAATCATCTCCGGTGAGGATAGGGTGAAGAGCTCACGGCCGTCATAGGTGGTGACTCGATCGCTTTCGAATGGCGTGCCGATCCTGGAATACCCGCAGCCGAGTACCCCCTCAAGGATGGCTCTATCCCTGTTGGTGTGACGGACGACTCGCACAAGGGTCCATGTGCAGTCTACATGAAAAAAGTCGATGACGCTCTCACTGCTTCAGGGCCTGGTGATGGATGGTTCAAGGTCACTGAAGACGGTCTCGATTCATCAGGCACCTTCTGCACAGATAGGCTGCGGTTGGCAAACGCTGCCCAGCCCGCGGTTGTCCCGAAGAACATCCCAGCCGGGGATTATCTTTTCAGGGCCGAGATTCTGACTTTGAACAATGCCGGGCCTGCTAACATGGGGGGAGCAGAGGAGCCGCAGTTTTATACTGGGTATGCTCCACACTTCTAAGCCCGCAACTGTAGCTGGATTCTAACCACCTTGAATTAGTTGTGTGCAAGTCACCGTTGAGGGAACATCTGGAAGCCCCGACGTGGAGAGAGTCAGTATCCCCGGATACCTAACGAAATCCAGCCCAGGCGTGATCTACGACATCTGGAACTCCCCGTCCGGGACCTTCAAAGACTACACCGTCCCGGGCCCCAAGCCTCTTAGCGGTAACGCCGGCAGCGCCCCAGCCCCGAGTGCGTCCTCGTCTTCTGCGCCTGCCAAAACCTCAGCTCCACCGTCCACTCCCACCACGCAAGAACCGACCGGGGATTCAGGCGACGGAGAGTCCGCGCCCACCCCTACCCCCAGCGCCAGCAAACCAGCCAGCACCGCAAAGCCGGCTGAGCCAACAACATTCTCCACCAAGGCCACTACTACAAAGCCAGAGTCCGAGACAGACACCCCACCCGAATCTGCTGCCCCTTCATCTTCACCAGCTGGTGGATGTCACGGAAGGAGACACAGATGCAGACACTACAATCCCAAAGCGTATGGGAACCAGAACTGAAACTCTGAGTCTGGGCAGTCTACCTCATTCGGACTTGATCAGTCCAATGAAAATATAGAGTGGAGGAGCGTGAGAGAGACGGACGGAGTCCGCAAATGGCTATTATTATTATTATTATTATTCTATTCAATTGTAAATATTATTTTTGTAGATAGACTCTGGTTAGTTTGTCGTTCCGGCAACTTTTTTTTTCTTGGTTAGCGCGGCCCAGATGGAACTTTCTTGGCGGAGGGGTGGAGGTCTATTTTGTGATAGGCACCTATTTATTCATTCAATACCACCATCATGTGTCACGAGTGCGATATTAGACTGTGCGAGTGGAGGGGGGGGGGAGATTGGGAGTTCGTTTTGTGGTTGCAATTGAATATTGATTGAGCTCAAGTGAAGTGCAGACGGGAAGCGAAAGTGCAGTTCTTTTTGTAAAGTAAAAACGTCAGGGGTGAAAGAGCTGAAGTGTTGCACGGTATTAAACGCTGGTACCACTTTCACTAATAATACGGGTACGGGCATAGGACGAATAACGAAGCGCGCTGAACGATGTTTTGTTTGGTTGTGTGGGGAATTGCTTGTGGTGCTTTTGTGATATTAGAGAGACTACTTTTCCCCCCCCCCTTTCGTGCTCAGGGGGGCTCTATTTTGTACGGTAGTACGGGCCATGTGCTCATAAACCAGCAAGGGGGTCTTTTCGCTTCTCTTCCTAATAATTGATCAACTCGGGAAAGATCAGCTTCTAATCGCGGAGAATATAATAATCCTAGAAACCTTTTTTTTTTTTATAGAGTTCCTCTCTAGGGTACCGTAGTTAATCTTTCAGATGCGCTCTCGAATATTTCCGACGTTGCACTAGCCAGGGGTTTTGGTGGGACCCGGCAGATACTTGTAGAGTAGTTTTTGGCGGCAACTTCTACCGGTAGGGACAAATGCAATTTACCCCCGAGTCGGGAATAGACTAGAGTATCATACTGTACCGCTGCTGATACGGTAGTCCCGGCTATCCAGTTCCTTGCGGCTTGTGCAACTGCGGCTCTGCACTGCACTAGTAACAGTAACTAACTTGACATCGGGACACGAGGCGGGGGATAACAGAAAACGTTAACTTTCCATCACTACGGCAAAAAAGAAGCAACCAAAAAACTACCGTGACCAATTGACATTCTTCCCAGCTTTACAAGCTCCTGCTTTTGTCTCCGATTTGCCGGACGTATCCTTTGCTACTATTATCCTGCGAGTGCGGCACGGGGAGGGTATTTACGATACGCCAGTATGGGTAGATACCCCCCCCACAGAGTCAGACGGGAGCGCGTGATAGAGGCCAGTTGGAATAAGCCACGATTGATAGATAAACGGCATTGTGTGGAGAAGCTGTTTAGATGAAACGGGGATGCATGCGCTCGCCATCTCTGGGCGGGACGGTGTTGAAGCCTGATTTGTGGCGTTGGAGGAAAAATGCGCTTATAATACAATTTTATATAATTCTAGATGTCGTCCGGGTTGGTTAATTATAGAGGGGAGATGTTGATTAGGCTTGTGCTTGCTTTTGTGGAGGTTGGGGTCATAAGATCATATAACGGGACCAACTTGAATTCTAACATGGAATTGTAGGACGATCGCGTGGGCTGGTGGATTGGACCAATTGATGCAGTGCTGTGGAATGCAACTATAGGGTGAAGCGCCGTAAAATGGTATCTCGCGTTATAGGATTTGATGTTGGGTAATGCTGTTTTTCTGTTTTGTTTTTTGCTATAGGAGTTCATGTGGGAGGGAAGTGCTGATTTATTGGGTTTCTTTTATAACAAACGGGTGATTTTCGATCCCTTGCCTCCAGCTATTAGCGGACAGTTGGACGGATGGCTGAAAGATGAGGTTTTGGTAGCGCATGCTGGGGTTGTATGCAGGAGGGCGCTGCTGAAGAAGGGCAAGGTGGATGTATAATATTCTTGTCTGCAATGTCCGGGGTTGTGTATTTACGACTTGGATTGGATTCCCTCTTTCTGCTTCATCTGGTATGTGAGAGCTCTCCCTTGTATCTCCCCTCAGATCAGAGGTATTTTTTTTCTACCAGCCCAGCCCTACCGTCTGGAGAGTCTGCTGTATGTTACCGCTAGAACTGGAATAATTGAACCTCGCTCTAACACCCCGGAGTTGCCTTTGCCGGTAGGGTGGGGCACATTTCTGTTTTAAGACGAGTCAGAGGAGGTCAGTTTTCACAGTCTTCTCGCCCCTCTATTTGAAAGAGGGAATTCCGGAAGCCTTAGCCGGGGATTCAATTATTCCACTTCTCACTGCACATTGTGGTATCGCATTGCACCGCACTAGACCCTATGTAATCTTATCATTATAGCCTGACTTTTGTAAAAGATGGAATAGCTGAATTGTATGCCGGGGATACTAAGAGAGCGAGTGATGTTGAGGAATCTGATTCTATCAGAGAGGGGCGGAGAGACCCACCGTTTATACAGCGAAATAGCGGCATATTTGCAATAGAAAAGAGATCAAAGGGGACAATACTGAAGACAGGGGAAAATAGATTGGAACAGAATTGCATATTTGATCAATTGTCGAGCAATGGCGTTGGAGAAAAGGGGGATGGGATAAGTTGAACTGGGATAGCTTTACACCGGGTATAAGGGGCGCTGGCTTGCTTTGTCGTATGATACCTAAAGAAGTAGAAAGCGCAGGTTTGGAAGTACTGATACCGGGGACAGCAGATCACATATCGAGTGACGACTCATGAAATGGTATTTGCCCAAACGAGGGGAATCTGAATTTATCCAGGATTTGAGCTGGGGATAGTGGAATGGGCATCGTAACAGCGGATGAGGCGTTACTGGTGCAGTCATACTCGCCCCGGGGCCTGGCCTAAACGAAGTGGTATATGGAATTGCTGCTAGTGGAGGTGGTTGGATATGTTCCGGGGCTAGCTTCTAGGAAATTTGATTGCCTTCCCCGACGACGGGGTACAAAGGGGCCTTGGTAGGGTTCGCTCTGGGGTAAGGAGCCTTTACAATGGCACAGCTAGAATTATTTCTTAGAATCTCGCTCCTTTGTATAGGTTTCGGGATGTTGCCCACTTACATTCACGAGGAGGTACCGATCTCGGTGGTGGCGTCTGCCTCAGCAGAAGACTTGTGTTGAGGGGTAAGATTTGGTGGATGGATGGGGTAAGTATTCTATGGCAGCACGGGGGGTGGCGCTTGGGGGATTGAGTTATCCACTTTGAAGTTGAGGAGTTATGGAGTATAAGGAGGGCTCAGAGTGGTAAGAGATGAGGGGCATGGGGGTTTTTGTTTTTGTTATGAATACACTTCGATTTGATTATTGGAAGGGAGGAGGAAGGAGGGAAGGAGGGAGAGAGGGAAGTCGTTGGTTGTGGTTTGTTCTGGTATTTTCAGAAGCCACCAGGGAGTTTTTCCTCTTTTTCTGCGCTCTTCATCTAATCTTCCCACCTCGCTGTGTGTGCGGTGTTTGATAGAGTGGTCTGTGAGTATTTGTGTCCAGGCACTTGCTGATGTGGCAGGGATGGTTGTAGGAATTCAGGAGACATGGTTAAGACTTAATGATTATATTCAATTCAAGTGTTAATCATCTCTTAGACGGAGGGAATTCTACCCATAGGTTGGAAATCAGTTGATACTGCTCGTCATGCTCAGGCTATAGTTTCCTTTGTTTCATGAAAGTTCGGAAGCATGGGAAGATGTTTCCGTTAATGAATCAAGGAGCATGGACTGCTAAAGGAAGGCATGAAGGCTATGGAGATGAAGGCAGGACAAGAGCCAGTCATTGAACAGAGGCGTAAGAGAATTGGATTTGTTGTATGGGGAGCCATACCAAATCTGTACCCGGCCAGGGACGCATTTGGTGCCTGGGGAACTCCTACCAAATCTATACCCGACCGGGGACAGATTTGGCCTGAAAGGGGTTCCCTCCCAATCCGTTCCCGGCCAGTGACAGATTTGGTGCGAAAAGGTTCCAACAAAATCTGTTCCCGGCCGGAGACAGATTTGCTGCCTGCGTCTTTACAGCCAATTTTCACCTCTCCTCGACCCCCTTTTTCGCCTGGCTGATGTCCATCCACACCTCTCCCAGCCCTTCGTTGGGCCTAACCCAACTGCTTAACCGCGAAAACCCCCTCATAATAATAATAATCGAAAACCCTTCTCGCTATAATAATAGATAATAAATAAACGCCTAACTGCAGTAAGTGAGGGCTAGGGTTTTATATCACCGATGTATCATAGTATCCCGCCCGGACCATGCGGGTAGAGAAGTAGCTAGTATCGTAGTATAAGTGGTCTGTAAAAAGAGCGGATGGTGATCACTTGGCGGCATTGGGAGATATTACCAGGACGAGATAGGCCCGTACTCACGAATATGGACAGGGCTTCTGCGAGGTCACCATCGATTTCTATAATTCATATCCACCCATTGTGGGCTGTACTGTACTAAGTTACGCACTAACTTTACTGTTTACAAAATATAACAAATATTAACTTGACGAATAGAGGGAATGAAAAGATCAAGAAACATGAGATGGACAAAGTCTAACCAGGACTCTAAACAACGGAAAAATAGAGGGGAAAAAAGGAGGAAAAAAGGAGGAAATAAAAGCAAGCTAGCGAATAGCTAGCTAAGCTGGAAAGGAATGCTTTATCGAAGCCTATCTACATGCGAATCGAGAGAGATCTTGCCCTCCCAAATCCTAGACTTGGTAATTACATATGGGATGAGAATAGTGGGGTAGCGGGGAAGGAAAGAAGGACGTAAAAGAGAAGAGCCAAGACACAAATGAAAGAGGCGATGAGGAAATACCGATCGGCTGCGAAATAAAGGCGTGATCGGCCGTTAGGATGGGTACCAGCTTTCCCGGGAGGGGGTTGAGGAAATTGAGGCAGCATGGTTCGGTTGCAGAGAGCTCGTTCTCTACGGACGTGGGAACAGTGTCCTCAGCGCCCAATACCACTTCTCGCTCATCGGGGTCTGCCAATGGTAGTGCGGGTTGGGTGCTAAGGTGTGTGATGTCGGTGCTAGGACTGCGACCTCTTGGTTGCATCTCCACCGCACACTCCTCACCATGCGGGGCGGATGGCGAGAGGGGTGCTTGGCCACTACGATCTATTGGGTGGGAATTAGCGTTTGCCAGCAGGATCCTCACATCACCATGCCCTCCGAAGAGAGCCAACAATAGTGGGGTTTGGCTCTTGCTATCGGGCGTGGCGAAGTGGACATCATCCCGTTGTAAAATCATCTCCACTATCCCCGCACGGCCGCGAGGAGAGGCCCACGAGAGTGGCGTCCATCCATATTCGGTATCTGGTAGGTCGGGATTGATGTCCTCTCGTTTCAAAGCATTTTTACTACCCCTCAAATCCCCGCTCAGCTGCCCACGAGTGACGTTCGGCCATATTCGGTGTCTGTTAGGATTGACGTCCCCCCGTTCCAAGAGCATCTTTACTACCCCCTCATGCCATTCGTAGCCGCCCACGAGAGTAGTGTCCGTCCGCACTCGGTGCCTGTCTAGTTGGGGTTGACATCCTCTCGTTCTAAAAGCACCTTTACTACCCCCTCATGCCCTACACCTGCCGCATACGAGAGTGGTGTCCGACCAGATCCGGTAGCTGCCAGGTCGGGGTTGATGTCCTCTCGTTCTAGGAAGATCTTTACTACCCCCTCATGCCAGTGCGCAGCTGCCCACAAGAGTGGCGTTCCACCATATTTGGCATCTACCTGATGGGGATTGACGTCCTCGCTTTCCAAAAGCATCTTTACCACCCCCTCATGCCCGTACAGAGCCGCCCACGTGAGTGCTGTCTCCCCACGATTGGTGGCTCCTTGGTTGAGATTGACGTCCCCTCGTTCCAAAAGCATCTTTACCACTCCCTCGCACCCTCTCCTAGCTGCCCATCCGAGTGCCGTATTCCCCGTGCAACCAGCTGCATTAATGTCCCATTCCCCCATCTCGAATACGATAGCAACTATCTCCACGATCCCAAGGAATGCCACTCCACGAAGACCGACAAATCCCATAGGTCCTCCCTGAAATATAAGCCCAAGCCACAATCTTTCTTGTAGTCCAATAAGAGTAGTTGAGCAGATATGTGCTCATCAAATCCGTCGAGAAGCCTCAGGGCAAGTGTTTTGCCATTTTCCGACATCCCCCTTCTGGCATGATTGCCCCAGTAAACAGAGGCGCATTCTAGAAGGGGCATTACCGGCGGGGCTGAATCAAGGGCTGGCGAAAGGTCCTTGACAGATCCGAAATTCAGGTATGTCAAGCAAACCTCGGCAATTGTTGAGTGGGGATTATAGAATGGGGTCGGATTACCCAAGAGATGTTCCTGCAGAGTGAAGTGCACCAGTCAGATTGTAGAGGAAGACGGCTCGAATGTGACAAGACCCAGATAAGATGTTATAAGGGTGCGCGACGTAGGTACGTCTTGCGGATCCAGATCTGCGAATCCGATCTCCACCCCCAGGGCATGACGGAGCTCCTCGGCTCGCAACGGCCGTTCCGAATGCAACACCCACACTAGAATTCTCAATCCGAGCACCGATTTACTTCCCTTCTGCGTCTTAAGTCGTGTTATTGTCGCCGTGTAGGCATCGCTCAGCCCTCCGCCTCGCGCCATCTCTTCAAGTTTCCCCCTTCTCTGACCAATCGTCACTTCCCCCAGAATAGCCTCAATGTTTAGCGAAACAAGGAAGAATCTAAATATAATTTCCTTAAGTATATATCAACGATAGGATGGGAAGGCCCAATGCTCCTACGCACATATTAGACATCTTGTCTAGAATAATTTTCGCAATATCTGCCCGTAAGTCAGGATCCATCGCCACTGGCTCGTCATCTCTGTCGAATTTCATCTGCAGGTAATTCCGGACATCATCAGTGTTAGGGACTGATGGGTATCACAACTGCCCCGGCGAAATATCTCTCAATAGCTCCCCTGACATGGGGGCTCCCCGGTGAGGAATATTCTGGTCGTAGGGAACTCCCGAACAATACCCCCTAGCGACTCAAGTAACTCTGGAAGATTCTTCGGTAGGCATTCGTCGAGCGCGTCAATACAGAGGTAAACTTGAGGTGGTGGAGCGATAGCGATCTTCAACATTTGCATCAAATCGGCAAGCAGCAGCCTTCGGACATCAAACAAGCCATGGAAGGAACACTCCACGCCCAGTGGCACAGGTTGTGAAAAGAACAGCCCGCTACAGAGTGCCTAACCGCCGGAAACTACAAAGCCACATGTCCTATAACCGTATATCTCGTAGACGCATAGCCGCATACATGCATATTTGCTTAACCACCTAACCGCATGCTGTATTGGCAATTTAACAGGGAGCTGGAAGTGGGTCGTTGGGTTGTTGGGCTGTTCGAGCTTTCTTTGTGATGCCAACTTAGCTGCGTTTACGCGGCGTATTTCTGAGAACTCATTTTGAGGAGACAGGCTTGCGAGAGAGATTTTTCGTTCCTTGCAGCAAGAAGTACAGTACTATCAAGAGATCAAGCGAATGAATAAATTCCAAGTTTTTCCATAAGTTAAATACAGAGAAATTATGACAAGCCGCTGTTTTTCGCAGGCTGGAGAGGCTGAAAGAAGCCCCCCGACGCGATATGTGATGCATCTCTTCCACCTGCGGTGTTTTTCTTTCCTGATAAAGGATAGTGAGATACCAGGCGTAGGACGGAGGCCGGAAAAGAAGAAAAGCACCAGGGATCGCCCAGGAAGGCAGGAGAGTAGTTTGGCCGGTCGGAAGAGGGCATCACCCCCGGAAAGAATAATCGCATAGCAACTCCCCCGAATAACAACTCCCAGCCCCCCGCATCTAAGAAGTCAAAGAGAAAACACCGACCCAAACCCGACCAACCGCCTACCCCCCAATCCCGATAACCCGCGACACATTCCCAACGAATACACTCCACAACGGCTCCCTCTCTTTCTCATAATGCTCCCTCAGAACCCCCGCCGCCTTGGCATGCCCGACAAACTCCGCAACTTCAAGAGCAGTGCACCCATTCCCATCACGGACGTACGCATCTGCGCCCCTCTCCAGTAGCCACTTGACAACCTTTGTTCTCCCGCTCTTCGCAGCGTAATGCAGCGCCGTCAAGCCCGCCTTATCCTGCGCGTCCAGCCAGGGCTTATTCTCAAGAACCAGCTTGACAACTTTCCTCCGGCGCAGGTACTCCTCTTTAGGGACTGGGACAGTCGCGGTATCCACGTCGGCGGGCGTTTCGATGCCTTGTTCCGTGACAAGTTGAGTCAGTGCTTCAACCGCACCTTCCAAAGCGCAGTGCAGCGGTGTCATCCACGCCGAGTTCTTAATCCGCGTGCCCGCACCTTTCGCCAGTAAGAAAGCGCTCATACCGTATGATCCGCAGAGCGTGGACCAATGCAGCGGTGTGCTACCGGCGTTGTTCCTAATGTTCGGGTCCGCGCCGGCATCCAGTAATATCTCAACTATCTCCTCGCTGTTCGCTGCGACGGCGAAGTGCAGTGGGGTGCGGCCCAGGGTTTGGCATTTCTCGTTGAGATCAAAACCACAATTTATTAGGAGTTTCACTAGGGGGAGGTGCCCGCGGGAGCAGGCCCATAGTAGGGCTGTTAGATTGTCTTTTGGATCGAGGGCTAGGCGTTCGAGTAAGTGCTGGAAGAGATATGCCGTTCGCCGGTCGACAAGGAGGAAATGTGCTAGGTCGTTGTGTGTGAGGTCTTGGGCTATTTGGAGGAGGAGTTCATTTGGGAGATCCAGGAGCGACATTTTGATTTTGGTTTTTCTCGGTCGGTCGGTCGTTCGGGGTGACCAGTTTAGTGGGTGAGAAGAAGGGAGGTTGGGATAGAGTTTAGGGAGGATACCGTACTCGAGTACTTACTTGTAGAGTGACGTGGGGGATTGGGGTGACGTTGATGCTTTAATTGGGTGCGGGGCGGTGGGTGGGGACAACCCTGGTCATGTTACATAGCGTGATTGAGATAAAGGGTGATTGGAGACTTCCGCGATTAGGGTTTTGAGGCGCAGCAGTTGGGAATGGATTTGATTTCAGCTCGAGTTTCTTGCGTAACTAAGATCAGTAGTACCCAAGGATCTCACCAATCACGTACCAATACTGTACCAGTAGACCATCCTCCTTGAGTTGTACAAATGGATGAAAGTGCGATTACGCGTCAGTCATTAGATATGAATTGCACCCCTTCTATTGTTGGGTCCCTAGTTTGACCAATCCAACGGCACCCTACGGATACCTTAGGGGAGATGCGTTTTACTCGAGCTCTGTGCGTGCGAGGATTGAATGGGAATGTCTCACCAAGACACCTGATACCGCGTGAGTATTGGATCAAGACGAGGCGCCCCAGGCCATGACGAGGCAGGGGGACTACAAAAAAACCGAGAGCAGGCCCCCAGTCACCCAGTTGGACGGCCGTCGAAGGCAGCCGGACGGTGTCGGCCTCGTCCTGGGCGGGGACGACAAAAGACGAGGAGGACTAGCCTCGTCCGACTGCCGTCGGCGGCCGTCCCACTATCACCCATGGTAGGCCGTTCTAGCACCACTCTTTTTTTTTCTTTTCTTTTTCCATTTCCATTTTTAACCTTAAGTTATTTGAGTGATAGTATTCGCCTAACTGACTAATTTTGCGCGTCTGTAGCCGATAGCCGCCGACGGCCATCCTCACCCCGTCTTGGACAGACAGGACGACTGCAAGCTCTGTCTGAGTCCGGAAGTTGGTGTTGGGTGATCGTCGGTGACAAAAAAAATATCCGTCCAGGTAAATACAACGTTGATGCTAGAATGCAGCGCTACTCGAACACTGTACCGAGCCCTTCTCTCTGCCTTTCGAAATCACTTGAGAGATTCGGACTAAATCTGATTTCACACCCAGAAATAGGCATACACCAACATGTTTGAAACCAGAGAGCTTAGGCACCACTATCGGTTCCCTCGCAACCTTGGGCTTCACTTGTGACCCCCAGACGCTAGCAGACACACTAGCCAAACCCCAGTATGGACCCTTTGTAATAGTAAAAACAAAGGGAGGAAGGAAACGACCTTCGCGCGCAAGCTCTCTGTTGCCCAAGCACTCGGAAGCAAATTTGCCAAGCCACTAAGGATTCACAGCACCTGTCTTGGGTCTAAGTTAACGGGAAGGTTTCAAAACATATGGTGCGCCCAATCCTGGGAAACCAAAGACAGGCCGGATGGCGCAATGGTAGCGCGCAGCCCTCCTAAGGTTGAGGTTGACGGTTCGAGTCCGTCTTCGGTCGATATTTTTGCTCTCCAACCTCTCCTACAAGAGTCACGGGGACATTATCAAACAAGGGCAGAACACACCTATAGATTTTTCGGACGGTCCGGCCAATCCGCCATTTTACTTATGGTATTCCGGAACAGCCGGAGCCTGAGTTCGATATGAGAGTTCCCCCTTACCTGCCACCAAATGCCCCGTGACATTAAATACAATCTTGAGGAGATCCCAAATTGAACAATACTCTGCATGGGACACCTAGGTACACTCGATGAGCTTAGCTGGAATGTTTATACGATATTCCGGGTACTAGACATTGCGCCCAGTGGGAAGCTCCCTACCTGGTAGAGACCACCGCAAACTTCTAATGCCTCACTACCCGCAAAATCCAAAACAAATAATACACAATGGCGGCCGCCAGACCTCTGATACCAAACTGAACAATTATACAACCCCAATGGCTTGTTTCTCAACTTCCATCTACCTTAACAAACTCCTCCTTCTTCTCCATAGTCCCTTCGATAAATCCTCTCAAAGCAGCCCATGTTCCCCCTCCCCCTGTAGCTCCAGCGATAGCTCCAGTCTGCATGATGGCAAGATTCTTCCCAAATCTCTCACACTCACTCCTCACAACCCCCTCCTTCCGTTTCATAGCGCCAGGTCGGGACCTTATGCTGTTTCTCCCAGCCCTTTCTTCTTCATCTCTGCGCGTGGCCTTACTACTGGCCGATGTAAAATTTATGGACTCATCGAGCGCCCCAGACGGAAGCGCATGGGCGAGGGACTCAAGTCCGGTTATAAGGGAGTTTCGCGCAGCTTTTGCCTTTCGCCGGCGAGACCGGGCAGACGGAGCGGAGGACTTTTCAATTTTATTGATAAATAGTGAGTGTTTTATGGTCTGCCTAGTCTTCTTTTTGACTTGGATTGGAATGGGGCGCGCGGAGGGGAGTGGGCGGGCGGTGGAAGCTTTACCACGTAGTGAAACGCGCTTTGTGGGTTTTATTGGTGCCTAGATGTACGATCAGCGATGTTCATTCAGAGGATAGGCTGTAGCTTCAAAGAACTTGCCATTGTGACCGTTAAGGATTTCGGAGGTGGAGAGTTAACTTAAAGATGGGTTTGAGTTGACTTGTGAAACGTTGGCTGAATTTTCATCGAGGTTGAGGCTTAAAAAGTCTTCTGTGCGGCTGAAGAAAGGAGGCCAAGCATAAACGAGCCACGAAAATAACACCTCGACATTTTGACCGTTTGTCAAATCCACTAAACACAAACAACACCGCACCCGGCCCCAACAACAACAAATAATGTCCGACAGAGATTCCGCTGGGGAGGGCCCCTCTAGCTTGAGTAAGCGAAAGAGAACTATTAGTGACACGCCTCTACCACGACCCTCACCTGCCGCCGCGACCCCAAAAGATGCTGAGGGTATTTTCCCTTAGACCCCGAGCATAAATTCAGTAACTAACCGCTCTAGACACTTCCTCGGACGAAGACATAGGGCCTTCCTTGCCCCCAGCCGGCGGGTCAAAGAAAAAGAAGAAGCGACGAGCCCTTCCCCATGAGAAACTCTACCTTTCGGCAATGCCATCCTCGTCGCGATACTCCAAGTCGTTGATGCACCGAGAAAACCTCAGCTTCGTGACAATGACACCATTTACGGATTTTCTGATTACGACAAGTGTGGATGGTGTTGTAAAGTTCTGGAAGAAGGTGGATGTAGGGATCGAGTTCGTGAAGATGTTCCGCGCACATACAGCGGAGATTATAAGCACCACTGTTAGTAGCGACGGACGGTGCTTTGCCACCGCCGGAGCTGACAATCGGGTTGCAGTTTTTGACGTGGATACTTTCGGTGTGTTTCTGTCTTCCGATAGGACTAAGGGGTCAGTGCTGACAACGGGAGAGCAGATCTTTTGACAACCCTTACACTGCCAAATACTCCACGAGCCATCTGTTGGGTGCATAAACGTGGGTCTTCATTACCGTTGCTAGCAGTTTCAGACACTGAGACTACGGCAATTAGTATCTACGACGGCCGACCGGAGAGTATGAAGGTTCTCGCAACATTGCCGAAGCTCCATAGAGCCATCGTTCATCTGATGTCTTTCAATGACAAGTACGACACAGTAGTGTCATGTGACGAAGGCGGGATGATAGAATACTGGAGCCCACATTCTGAACGCGAATTCGAAAAGCCATCCTCAGTTTTCGTATACAAATCTGATACCAACCTCCTGGACTTTAAGAGGGCCAAATCAGTACCTTGCTCGCTAGCGATCTCTCCGACTTGTGAACAATTCGCCACGTTTTCTCATCCAGACCGTCAAGTTCGCGTCTTCGATTTCTCCTCGGCAAAGCTCTACAGATCATACGACGAGTCTATCAGCACCCTAACGACGATTCAGCAAGCAGCCTCCCTAGACAAAAAGCTCCCAGATCTAGAATTTGGCCGCCGCATAGCTATAGAAACAGACCTGACCACGCTGTCCTCCCTTACAAAACAAAACATAATATTTGACGAATCCGGCTACTTTATAATCTACGGATCCCTCGCGGGTATCAAAATCCTAAACATGACCACAAATAGCTTACCTCGCCTCCTCTCTGCCGAAGAGGGAATTCGCCCAATGCACCTAGCAATCTATCAAGGCGCTCCGAAGAAGAAGGCCCTAATGACCGTAGAAATGGCCGCATCTGCGAACCCGCTCCTCAACGAATCCACCGAACGAGACCCCATGATCGTCTGCACAGCCTATCAAAAACCCCGTTTCTACATCTTCACCAACGACTCTAGCGCTTCAAAGTCCGAGCGTGATATCCTGAACGAGAAGCCAGCCCAGGCGAGCCAGGCAAGCGCCGGCCCCACCGCTGCAACGGCAAAGCATGAAAGTGGCCAGGCAGCAGTAATACACACCTCTCTCGGCGACATCCACGTAAGACTATTCCCAGAGGCTGCCCCAAAAACCGTCGAGAACTTTGTTACGCATGCCAGGAATCAGTATTACAACGGGACTATATTCCACCGTGTCATCAAGAAGTTTATGATTCAGGGTGGCGACCCACTTGGCGACGGTACCGGCGGAGAATCGATCTGGGGTGGGGAGTTCGAGGACGAGTTTTCCACGCTTAAGCATGATAAGCCGTATACATTGTCTATGGCTAACGCGGGCCCAAGTATTCCCCCCCGCCCCTCCCCGGAATATTGTTTTGGCTAACAGTCTGTAGACACAAATGGATCACAATTCTTCATCACCACGGAGAAAACGCCCTGGCTTGACAACCGCCACACTATCTTCGGAAGAGCCACTCAAGGACTAGATATCGTGCACAGAATCGAGAATGTGCGCACATTTAAAGAGAAGCCGGAGGATGACGTGAAGATTATTAGCATCACGGTGTTGTAAATTGCTGTAAGCCGGATTCAGTACTACATCATTTCCGCACTAAATCCGATTGTATGATAATTAGATTGTATGATAATTATTATGTAAGTGGTTGTCAATGTCTGCCGTCGATGCGGCAAGGATGTTTCATGGGATATCACTCGGAATGAGTAATGGTAGATGGAATTGGGGGGTTGCAGGATGGTATAACCAGTTTGTAAAATAGAATGACTAGAGATCCCTCGGCGTTTGTCCCAGTAAATGTCTATCTATCGTGCGGAGAACTTTGTGCAGGCCTGCACAGTGCGCGGGGCTAACCTGTGGGTGGTTTGGATATAATGTTTGGATATCCAGCTAAAGGCAATATTGACCACCCCACCAAGTCCGATCTGCTCGAAGACAAGAGATGTTCACAGGAGGGCACGTGACACTGGGCTTTTGGGGGATATAAGCTGGCTCAGGCCAACTTTCCTAGAGATAGATCTGAGGAAGAGGGATGGCATGTAAACTGAGGAATGATAGGAGTTAGTATGATAGCGAGAGGAGTACGAGCACACTGATAGCAGTTTTGTCTTGCAGGGCTCTAAGATGGCCTACTTGCTGCCCTTGGCTTTCTGGCCCGCACACAATAGTTATATTTGCCACGAGGCTATCCTTTCCTGAACACCGAGAGTCACTCGACACTTAACACCGGCTACCTTGCACTCACAGTCAACAGCGATTAGAGCCCTGGCCTGGCGATACCGTACCTTACCGTGTTGTAAATATAACCGACACCGCACAGTGAATTACTTACTGCCATCAGACGAAAACCGGAAAACATTTTCTCGCCCTAGAATATTTGATGCGGAGTAGTGACGCTGGTGCCGTCCTCCGCCATAAGACCTCACCAACTGCCAAAAGTGCTAAAAATTTGGACCCCCCCACCATACCAAGCGTATTTCCAAACCTCCTCCAACAAATCAGAGATTAGAGGATGGGATGCCTAGACAAGACTCAAACATGAGACTTCGGCACGATGGCACGCCAGGAGAATACCGTAGCATGCAGGGGGGTACAGAAAAAACAAGGCCGGATCCGCCACATTCATCCCGCCGGCAATCCCGGGGGGCTTCTCGCGGCGCATCTAGAAACCGAATTTGGGGTTTCCTTTTCCCCCCCTCGTCTCCTCCCTTTTACCAGTGCGATCTGAATCGCCCCCCTACCCATCCATCCCGGCACGGCTAGTGGCGCCCGGTGAGTTTTCCTAGTGCTGTGACCTGTCGCGTTGTATCATACGGTACTCGTAGTATTATTGTGTGGTAAAGTCATGAGACAACAATCCTTGGTTGGTTGTGGTGAAACGCGGGTGTTCCCGTGCGTGTGGGATTTTGCAACCCCCCCCCCCTTTCTCTGCTTGTACACACAGACCACTAATATTGCGCAATGTCATCGTTCCTTTTGCGCGGCAGCATCGCGGTCTGTGGTAAAGTCAGGTTTTTTCTACTTTACCGGGGCTTTTTGTGGAGTGAGTGTATCGTGCGCTATGCACTATACTAGTACTCGCAATGTCGAAGCGTTTTTAAAAAAAGACTGATATTGCATACCACCAAAATTTGGCTTTTTTCCTGGGATTTGGGCGGTATGCAATATCAGTCTTTTTTTAAAAACGCTTCGACATTGCGAGTAGACTTACCTACCTTTGGAAACCTAATAGCAGTCGAGTGATATCTGGTGATTAGATTTCTGTTACTATCTGATTGGGAGCGATCTGTCGGAGGGTGATTAAAGAGTGACGTGCAAAGTGGTGGTTGGCGGGGTTGGATGAGTGAAGACAGCGTGACGGTTCCGGTTTGACTAGTTTACGGTTAGGAGGGTCGGAGTTGAGCATCAGAGTACACGTACAGCGGCGGGGGAGTCCCTCGGTTGAGCGGAAGTAGCGGGCTAAGTTGAGGGGGCGGGAAGTTGATGATTCGTGGTCACCAGGCCCTAGGGGGAACATAGTTGCACCTGTCACACATGATCTATCATACGTGATCCGTCGTGATTTAATTAAACCGCTCTCTGTCCAACAAGGTGTGTTAGGGTTAGTCCCCCCTCTGCTAGGTTCTAATTGCTATCCTACCGAGTGACAGGCTATGAATATATGTACAATAGGATACCCGAATCTAGATTCCAACTTTACTCATAGTCATCATCGTCTTCGCTACCACTACTGCTACCGCTACCGCTATCACTCATTTCAACATCTTCCTCCTCAATGCCCTCATCGCCCATCTCCATGACACCCAGACAAGTAATCCGTCTCTCCGTCTCATAAATCCCGACCAAACAACCAATCTGTCTTCCCTCTCCGCCATCGATCCGGACCTTCTTCATCTCGTGTGTATCCTTTTCCGAGTCCTTGCCGAGATCCCAGATACGCACTACCCCGTCGGTTCCGCCGGTGATGAGGTGGAAATTACCCTTGAGGGCGATCGTGTCGAAGTCCTTCACTCTGCCAGGCATGCCAATAGACCTTCCTCCGAGGAAACCAATCAGATTTGGAGAATCTAAAGATTCCACACCAGTAGTGGAATAGAATAACACTCTCCCGTCCTCGGTAGAAATTGTCAATACTTCCTCCTCCTCCTCAGTATCTTTCTTGTTCTGCGTAATGGTGGTGGGTAAGTTGATGTACCGAATCTGATGGACCTTGGATATCGGTGTTGTTCGAATTCGGCATTTCGGCTTGGAGTCCATCCCGAAGACTACCACTCCACGGTCGAAAGCGATTGCATACTCTCCTCCGGTTTTGCTCCATACTACCTTCATTCCTTCGCTGCCAAAGATTGGGGGAACGACTTCTTTGCTTAGGGCTAGTACTCCGGCTTTGCGACCTGTCATCAAGTTCCACATCCGGACTTGCCGTGTACCCTTGCCAACTGAGAGGAGGATCTTTTGAGATGGGTGAAGGGCAATATCATTGATACCTCCGGCGCCGCCGCCATAGGTTGCCTCAGAATTGAACGTGTCAATCCTTGGGCCATATCCGTCACCGTGGTTGGTTGCGTAGTTGACCGGTTTGGGTTTGGGTTTCGGACATTTAAGCATCGATAATGGTGCCCAATCCCGAGTTCGGAGGATATGAATCTGAGCATCCAACCCCGCAGTGATAATTTTTGATCGGTTAGGAGTGAATATTATAGCTGTCGGGGTGTTGAGATGGTGAGATAATACCCCCAAGTTTTTGTTTTTAGGATTGCTCGCAGTGAGAGTTGAAGTTGCCTTTTTTAGTTTTCGAAAGTTTATCGGTGGAAGAGCAGATGATAGGGTGTAAAGGTTTATGTGCTCGTCTGCCGAGGAGGTAGCGAGGATGCGCTTCTGCAAGACGTTTGCGGAGGGTGGTGAGATTGTTAGGGTGCGAATTGGCGCTGTGTGAGCGGTGAAGAGGAAGGAATCGGTAAAGGTTGCGGGTAGCGAAATTGCGTCATTCTCGTTCAAAGTTAAAGATGTAGAAGTGGCGGAGGATGACGGGGAGGTGGGGGGGATCGTCACGATGAAGCCGTGAAGGACCTTGTCGTAGGATCCAGTGATTACCTGGAAGTTGACAGGTGGATGAGAGGACTCGGAGGCTTGCGGAGGTGCTAAAGCGAGAGGAGGGGTGACGGAGTTTCCGGCTACAGCGGTGGTAGAAGGAGTAGGCCTCTTTCTTTTGGCCATTATTCCGAATTGACGGGTGGTTGTTGAGCAGATGTTCGCTCTAGGGATGACAAGAGAGGTGCTGGTTCAAGAAACTATTCTTCGAGTATCATATTTTTAAATGAGGGAGATTTTCGGCCAAGATTTTATCACATGACTAAGTCAACTAGTCCAAAGTGGGAAAAGCACGACAAAAACTCTCCAAAATCTACTATCGAATTTCGTATAACAATGGAAATCACTCGACAAAATCGCGGGCAGCATAATACTAGATCATGAGATTCAGCGAGCTTAGCTTAAATGATCTATACCGCTTGGAAAACGCTATGCTTTCTGGGTCCTTTGGATTTGACGAGTTTTTACCTCTGATATCTGGACAACCTGGCACCAAGACACACAGATCAGATAACACCAAGGCCTCAAGGCATGGTCTCACTGGCGATTTGGTTACGGGTCATGGGACTCGGCCCTGACTTCTGCTTGATGCGTGACTCAAGTCAGCTTTCTTATGCAGAAATGCCCTCTCTTCCCCAACCCCAACTTCGACCGATAACACACCGGTGCAGGTGAAAGGGAAATTTGGTCACAACAAAACCATCAAGGAACCTAATCGGCCATATGCCATCAGGCGCCTTTGCCAGTTAATAATATAAATGATTGAAAACAAGAAGGGTCACAACTCCTGAAAGATCATCGACTGGGACAGAGAAAAGGCTGTGAAGCACGCCGGAGGGGACGATACACTTTCCCAAGGAAATCTGTGGAGTCGGGTGGCTGCTTTTTGGTTTCCTTCTCTCCCTCTGTTTTGCTTTTTTTTCCTTCTATCATACTTTCTACTCAAGTATTGGTATCATACTGGCCCACTGAAAAAGTATCCGGACATCTTGGCGCCAAGAGGCATACCAATCAGTTTCAAGTGTGTCCGGATACTTTTGAAATCGGCTAGTACAAGAACTGGTTGAATAAATCTGTCCTGTGGCCTGTCTGTGATTGGTTTGATCATCTGGGTTGTGATTGAGATCTACTAACTGAGTCAAACGGTGGTTCACAAAAGAGCTGGGTTAACTTACGAATGTACCTTCGTATGTGATAAGACGGTTGCAGCTGTGCGAGTAGGGTGTCGTGCCGGTGGTTGACTGATGAAAAGCTGACTAATCCGATGGCTTCTTCTTCAGACCTTCGCTTCGAGTCTTTTCCCCCAGCAACCAGTTTTTTCATTTCCGCCCCTTTCTCTTTCAACAACCCCTTGCTAAAAAAAGACAAAGCCCAAAGAATCCGATTGTTCTCATTTCCCCCTCCCGACCCCCCAAACCCTCAACCTGTTCCTTACCTAAGACTTTTTTTTTTTTCACTCTCCCTTAACCCCTGTTACTTTCCCCTATCTTTACCTTATCCGGGCCATAACACCTCGCCAAGCCAACCACCTTGCCTCTTTCCGTAGCTTCTCAAGCAGACGTCAAAGGAGCCAACCAACCAAATCTTGCCCCCCCCGTTCTAACTTATTCACTACCCAACTCTTTTTCTCCTCTCACCAGAATCTCTCAACCGCTGACCCGTTGCAACTCCCCTGAGTCTAACCCTAACCCACCTCTCCCCCGCTCAACGTCACCTCATCCCAGGTAATAGAAGATACTGCTACCAACTGTTCGACAACCTTTTTAATCAGGAAATCCTTCACGGTAATCGCGTTCCCCGTCCCCGTTTACCCTATCGCCCTCGAAATCCTGATGTCTGTGGATGTTGTCGCTGACTTTTTAGAGGCCAGTCATTCTAAGCGAGCTCCGAGTTTTGCTGTACATCCGTTTATGCCAGCTTAAGCCGGCTTGTATCATGGTGGAGAAGATTTCTATACAGAATCTGCGGAATAATGCCGTGAGCACCAAGCTAGAGGAGCGAAAGTGAGTTATTCTTTGTCATTTTTGTTCGTGAAGTCCCTCGTTTTTCCCGCTCAGTATCCCTTTTCCGACCGACGATACGCCCGTTGCCATGTCACGTCGCGTATCGTGATTATCAAAAAATAAAATAAAAACAATAAAAACTGGAAAGAAAAAAAAAAAGGGAGAAAGGAGAAATCAGATAAAAAAAACCCCCCTACCTTATCTTTACGGTCGGAATTGATAATTAGTTCGCGACCGCATATTCAATTGACAATTATAAATATATTAATTCTAGCGACGAATTTTTTCTAATATTGGTTCTAGAAATCTGATCATCTCGCGGAAACGAAAGCTTCAGGAGGTCTACGCAGTATGTCGCCACATCGACAGGACAAAGCCTTTTCCAAATGCTGATATCGTCGAGACATGGGGGACAATTGAGCGATATGAGGGCGCAAATATGGAGGACGGTGAGAAGAGGTTTCTTGAAGAAAATGATATCGAGAGGTAAATTATTCTGGGGGGTTTTGTGGGCGCTATTGATTTTTTGTTAACCGTTTGCCAGAGGTCGTTTTTTCCGAGAACCCACACTTCCTCCACATTCTTCATACCTATCCGAGCCTACTGGATTTCAAAAAGCGCCCGCCACTCAATTAGCATCTCATGCTGTAAAACCGATTTCACATCATGCGACACCCTTGCCAACACCTGTTCTCGAGAAGCCTCCACAAGTACTTGGGCATCCAACGGTTTCGCAGGAAGCCGAACTCTTAGTTGAGAAGGAGGTGCGACATACTTTCGATGCTCGGAAGAGGGTAGAGGACCAATCGCCCACAAAATCTGGGGCTACAAATGGGAAACGGTTAAGCGAAGCGCCAACTGAAGACAGCTCGGTGGATTCGGAAGCGACTGAAGAGGATTTGGAGTCACTTTCTTGTGTCATTGAACCCTCTGAACGGGTGAAGCCGGGGAACGCGGCGCCAGTCGTTAACGTTGGCGGAGTTCCGGTAGTACAGGAAGCGACTACAAGAGTCCCAGATGACCATGAGCGGTTGTTTGGAGTTCGCCCGCCACCAATACCTTCTGAGCTTGTGGACGCGGCGGGGGGCGGCACTGCACAAACCCCGACACCCCGAGATGAAAAGACCAAAGAGCGGGATACTTGTCCAGCGAGAGCTAAGTCTACCGAGTCAACTGCGGTCAAGAGTTTTGGCGATTATGCGCGCGAAGTACCGGATTCCTTCGAGTCATCACAGGTCACATCGTTGTCTGAACCTCCGAGTCCCGCTCCTTCAAAAGGCACAATTCTTGAGCTTCGCGAAGAGCCCCAGTTGCCCATAGCATCCCCAAAAATTCAACAGACCCCCCCACAACCACCTCTAGTTATTATTACCAACAGAGAAAATCGCCCTTCCCCTATTCCTCCCTCTAGGCTACCTGCAGGACATGCTTCGCATCCGGATGTTTATTCACCTATATCCTCAATCGACGGTGACAACCGTAGTACTCCCAGCAACAACATATCTTCTGCGACCAGCCCGGATGCTAACCACGTATTAGGCTCAGACCCTCGTTCGGAGGAGATCAATGGTCAAATCAAAGAGGTTGTTGCTGAATCCGGTCCCTACGGCGTTATGACTATGCCAGTTAAGGAGGCAGAGGAGGAGGAAGAGTTGGCCGGGGCGCTTGTGGGGAAGAGGATGGCACCCTGTGAAGCGCAGTCCGAAAAGTCATTGCCCTCTGCCCTGGCCACTCGGGAAGTTATCACGGATGAGAAAGATGCCCAGCCCCAATTACCCATCCCATCCCAGGAGTTCACGGATGGAGGGGAGCTTGATCTCGCTGTAGTCGAAGCGGGGGTAGCAGTTACCATTCCGGAGGCCGATGAGGTTCCTCAATCAGCTAGAACCAAGAAATCAGCATCACCAGACCCTTCGGCACAGCTGCGATTGGAGAATTCACTCGCCCAGGATGATGTCAAACCTGATTCGTTGGCTGACGAGAGACCACATTCTTCCCAAAGATTGCCGGGGGCGGGCGAAGCGCATGATGAAGACCTCGAAGATCAGGTACAACTTGTAGGCAGTCGCGAGCCCGAACCTAGAGCTACCGGGCCGGTAAGAGAGCTTGCGGGGGCGGTAAGGGAGATTGGGGATTGCACCGAAAATATGGAGATCGATATTCCGGATAGAGATGGAGATCTAGGCGCAACGGGCCATGATGCTGCCATGTCTGGTGTTGACCAACCGGTGGTGCGCAGGACTACACCAGGGACACATGTAGGCGATATCACCATAAGCACCATTCCTTTACCCGAACAGCAGAGTTTAGAAGCGTCCACTTTGCAAGAGATTGATGACTCCAAAATGGAGATCGATCACACTGCGAACGAGCGACACGACGAAGCGGGGCTGCCGGATAAAGTGCCGACCCCGGATGTTAACACATTGACTGATGCTACAACAGAACCGCCCGGTAGCCCGGCGGACTCCATGCTCGGGCGCGGCAATAAAGAAGAGGTTCCTACTGCCGGCGAAATGACAATGGGCAGAGCCGAGCCTGGTAGCTCCCTGATACCAGGCACGTCACTAGTGAAACAACCGTTACGAAAGCGAGAGACGCGCAAAAAGCAAGCGAAGCTCAGCAAGGTAGTCATCTCTTCAACACACCATGCCGTGGCCGCCCTTAAAGAAGAGGCTAAGCGACTACACGAGGATCAAATCGCACAAGGACCGATTGTTGTTGCTCGGCGTAGAGACCAACAGGCGGCCTCTGCAGCAGCACGGCGCAGTGCGATCTTCCAGCCTGGTAGCAAAATTGATGCAATTACTCGATATGGTATCACAGAGCCGCCATCAAAGGAAAAAAGCAAAGTAAAGAATGCCGATATGTTCGATGTTATGTATACTGCCAAGGCCTCGGGAACCTTGATATCTGATCTACTCCAACGCTCAAGCAAGACCCTGACTACCGGTGACCACCAGGTACATTACTTTGAGTCTCAGGCAGTAAGGATCGAAAACCGAATTCTTGAGCTGCAGGATCAGGGGCTGTGGAGTTTGCGACAGATCCCCCGAGTTGTGGAGCCGCGAAGGAGGAAGTGCCATTGGGATTACCTTCTCGAAGAGGCAAAGTGGCTTCGAGACGATTTTAAAGAGGAGAGGAAATGGAAGATTGCTATGGCAAGATACTATGCGAAAGAAGTAGCCGGATGGCACCGGATGGGGGACGGGAGATATCAGTTACAGATTGATAGGAAGCGGCTCGGTGTTGTACCTAAAGGGATACGGGAGGAGCGGAGGGTTGCGCATATTGAAATGCAGGATAGTGATATGAATCAACCCACGCCTGATTTAATAGATGGTTGTGGATCTCCGGAAAGCGATGACGACTTTCCGATGGATGACAGACACCATGACACGGATCAGGGCAATTTCGCCCATATTTATGAGCCACCTGCAACTCTTTTCACGCTTTCGCCTGAGGAGACGGTGTTTGCTATGCCAGCCTCAAAGGCAGCAGACGATATTTTAAACCAGTTACCGTTATATGGCCCTCCCGAACCTCCCACTGGACGACATGAAGAGGTCGAGGAGGAATGGATGAAATTACCAGTCGTTGCCATCTCAAAGTATACAAGTGCGAAGTTAGTCATTCAAGAAGAAGAAGGTCCCCCATCCAAGAAGAGCAGATACGAATATGAGGAAAACCAGGACCCCTACGCAGACGATTCCGATGAGGATGAAAAGCTAGGTGGCGGTAGATTAATCGGGCGCAGCGGGAGAGATAAGTTACGGAAGCCATCCTTTCTTCCTCCCGAGCAGACAAACGTTGCATTGTTCAAGCCTGAATACAAGCCGATACTACAGAGGGTCCATAGCACTCATGTTCCGCGCTTGCCTAGTGACTTTCCGCCGCCTGCTTTCTTTGAAAATCGGCACCCAAGTTTGTGGTTGGCCTCTGAGGACGAAATGCTCAAAACTCTTGTCCGTGAATATCACTATAACTGGGGGCTCGTTAGCCAGTGTCTCACACTTCCTGGCGACTGGCATTCTGGCTCAGAAAGGAGAAGTCCTTGGGAATGTTTTGAACGCTGGATTGCCCTCGAGCCCATTCCACCCGAATTCGCCAAGAGTCCACACTTTAAGCCAATCCAGCAACGCTTGGATGTCGCTGCAAGAGTAAACGGACTGTATGGTAATGTGCCCGGCTCAGCAGGTGGGAACGGCTCCGGAGGTGTGAAACCAAGGAGGGGGACAGCACCAATCAGGGTAGAGAAACGGAGAAATACACGAAACTTTGCGCTTATCGAGTCAATGCGAAAGTTGGCGAAAAAGCGGGAAACCAGCGTTAACAAGCAGCAAACCAACAAAAGTGCGGTACCCCCCATTACCTAGAAAAGGTCTTCCTTTTTCCCATATTTGAGGCTGACAAATTATTCAGACCAAGTTGTCGCTGCTATGAAGAGAGCTTCTGAAAGCCAGGCCAGCACTAGTCAGCTAAGAACACCGCAGTACTTCAGTGCGATGAAGTTTGAACGAGAGCAGAAACACCTAGAGCAGAAGAATATGTACCAGCATGTGCAAATGCAACAGAGTCGTAATGTATGGTTTATACCTCTCCTAAGACTTCTAAGTTTGTTACTAACATAGCATCAGGGCATTCCCCCTCAAGCTCGCATCCCACATCCAGGCCAACACCACGGGCTTGCAAATGGTGTACCAATTCCTGTCCAACAACGAGTCGGTGTTCCGGCCCCACAAGGACCTAATGGGGTCATTCAAGTCCCTCGGGCTGCACCGATGCCGAACGGTACCAACGGTGTTCCAATGAGATCACTTCCGGCGCAATTGTCTCAGGGGCAGACACAACGCTATACTCCTGACCAGCTTGCCCACCTCCGCCGGATACAGCAGCAGCATGCTGTCGCGGCGGCTGCGGCATCACAAAGCTATCCACCTCCCAATGCGCTTGGAGCCCAAGGCTCACAGTCTAGCGTGCAAAGCATGCAAACGATACTTCAGCAAGCCCAACAAGCAGCCCTCGGCCAAGGTCAGCAAGTCAGCGTGAATCAGCAAGCCCCTCAGCAAAAACGTATCATCCCCCCTCCGATTGATTCTCAAGCATCAGTTTCCTCTCCCCGTATGCCACCCACCCCTACTACGGCCACCTCTACCCAACTTAAGCCAGCTGTGTTAATTCAAGAGGTGGCGGCAATAGTGCAATACCAGAATCCTAACCTCCCACAAGAACGTGTCCGCGAGGCTACCCAGCAAACACTCGCATCTTACCATGCTCAGCTATCCCAGAATATCCAAGCGCAGACACGTAGTCCCGTGAGACCGAATCCGGTGCGAACGGTAGCGGCCAACACTGGTCCTATGATCGGTGTCAATGGGCCGGTGAATCCGGTCGCAGACGCTTCTACGGGTTCAGTTGGTGCTGGAAGCCCCAGAATGAACAATGGCCAAATCCCCACTCAACTGCCACAGCCACAACAACCGCAAGCTAGCCAGCCGCAGCCACAACCGCAATCTGCCCCACAACAGCAATCCATTTAATATTGCCGCATGTTTTTTTACCCATTCTATTATATTTTTATTTTTATCTTCTGTTTTCTTTTCTCTCCTCTTTTCCAATTCAGTTCGACCCACTTTCGCCCTTTTTGCTCTAGGCGGTTATCTTTGTTTAAAAAAAAAACACTTAGTCACATTTAGTCACGGGTGGGGACCTTTTTCTTTCTTTCCCTTGTTGAGATTTCCTTGTGTTTGGGTGGGGTTTGTCCGTTTGTTCCGTTTGTTCTTTTTTCCTCTTAATTCTTGTTCATGCTCATTAGGGGTTTTTTGCGGGGAGCCTGTGTGGGAATTGTACAGTTTTATTTTCACTAGTTTCTCGGTTTGCACCTGATTGGTATGATTTGTGAGATTTGCGCGCTTGTTTGTGTTTCTTCCGTTTGTGGCTTGGAGAAATGGGGGGAGTGACGATGATGGGGCGGCTGTGGCGGGGTTTTTGTGCATATATACTTTATTCCAGGGTAGATAAAAAGACAATGGAACGGGTAGATATTATGGGCTCACATTTTTCCCCTCACATTTTCTTCACCCTCCCTTTCGCCATCTCTTTTTCGTATTTCTAGTGTGGGTCAGCATGCTACTGTGGTTAGTTGGCTCTACTTTGGGTGTTCTTGCTACCGTGATTTTAGTGTGAGGGTTTTCTGAAGCCGGATGCGCATGGGGAATCACTCGGCGATTGTGGTAATGAGAATCATGCAGGTTTGCCGCCACAGGCTGGCGCCATGCTGCGACTGAGTCGAGGGCAGAGGTTCTCAAGTTGGACAGACGAAAAAGAAAGTAAGAAGAAAAAAGGGTATTTTGTGAAGCGGGATGCGTGATTTGGCGGGGCGGGTGCGGTACCTTACTTAACTTGCCTTTGTCATACCGTAGACAAGTTTGTCGATTAACTCTTGTGCTATTATACCGGCACGGCGATGTCTTTCCCGTGTTCTTTTTCTTTCCATCGTTCGGTGCTTATCCATTGCGAGTGGTCATCCGATCCGGCTCGGGAACTTTGTAGTTTTGAACTTGGTTGTGGGGCAAACTTTAGGAGAAAAAAATGTGAATAGTTGAAGGGTGAGCTTTGGGAGGGTTGTGGTGTGTGGTGTGGTATAATACTATCCACCCCGGGGAAGGGAGGGAGGGAGGATTGGTCTTTGTTGCCAAATCCGCAGATAAAGGACGCGGCGAACTCAGTGGAAGAGCAGAGAGAAGGAAAAGGCCGCCGGGCTTCGTAGCGTAAGTTAGAGGGGAATATTTCCTACAATACATTTCTGGTTTTTTTTTTTTTTTTTTTACTCAGAGAGGTTTGTATTCTACATGGATTTGGGAGGAAGGGGGGGTTTTTTTTGTGAAGAACATCTTGGTGGTGGTGGTGGTAGTCCCCTAAGTGGGGAATGGGAGGCGTACTGGTTCGGTATCAGACGCTTCGTGCTCGTAGCTAGGGAGGGAGGGAGCGAGAGGTTGTGGGAGACCTGTTGAGAAGATTGGAAGGATTGAATTGATGCTTGTCCGTACCATTATATACAATAAGATAGAAACCTTGGATGAGGGTGTCAAGGTGCCTGGATATTAGCATTCTTGCCCGGTACGCGGGAATCTTCCTTGCTATTCTAGAGGATTGGTAGTTCCTGTATTGGTCGGAAAGCGAGGAGCTGATTGACTGGGAAAATGGGACTTCCGGGAGGATGTGTGTCGGCTACCTGCTGCTAGTGCCATCTTGGAGAATGTCCAATTCTCTTTGAAAGCTTGCTGGGATTTGGAGTTGTTATTGGGGTATTATATAGCTTCTCTTTGCAATCCTTTTCTTCTTCTTTCTTTGGGGGGTGGGGGGAGGCTCATAATTATGTAGACTCCCTGGAGGGGTTTACTGTAACCTGCTCAACTAGTCCAAGTCTCTGTGTTTCTTACCTACCTACTCGTAGCGCTGCAACATGCGGGGGAGTAAGTAAATTTATCCTATACATGAGTAGGGGGATGACGTGATGAGGTATAATACGGTAAGAACGGGGATGATTAAACTCCATGCCAGAGACTTGGAGAATTTAGTGCGGGAGAAATATACCCCACCCCGAACGGAGACAGACTTTCAGCCCTCCGTTGAGGAGTAGAGAGAAAAAAATATGGGCAGGCCACGAAACTCCCCCTCCAACCCCAGCAGCACAAAAACGGAAGTGTGCCTGACAGGAGAGCGAGAAAAGATCCTGGGGGGGGGGGGGAAGCGCTTGTACGAGAGGTAAAAGGAAAGAAAGGAGATTCCTCCCACTCTGACCGCTACCTTTCCGAAGCCAGATTAAGCCCAAACTGAGAGTTTTAAGAAGGAGACCAGTGATCGCTAGCAAAGTTTTATGCAAAAGGGCATATAGAATAATACTGTTTCTTAACGATGCACACCATTCACACTCTAGCAATGGCTTACTAAGTAGTGATGAATGTCCCGGAGATCACTGCTCGCTTCTACAGCTGCTTCTCACCGCCGTATATAATCCGCATTATCAGTTATTATTCGGAACTTCAACCTCGCTCGAGTGTCGGGGGAGGGCTGACTGGCATGGCGAGACTTTGACGGGAAGAGAGCAGTTCCGGGGAACTTTGTTTTCTCTGTCTGATTTTTATTCTTATGCTCTGGTATTATACTCTATGTTGCCTTCATTACCCCCCCCCCAAAAGGGTTACAATATCTTCGTGAAATACCTTTCGAGTGTAAAGCGCTTGTGGTTATGTTCCATCCAGTTACCCTCTAGAAGACTAATTTTTTGATATAGATTCTAGGCGTTGTTACTGGATGTTCTGAAGCTTCCGCTTCAAGCTCTGTCAGGTTCACTCTGGGTAGAGTGAGAGCTTCTCTCGGAGATTTTCAACCTTTGACCGGGTTGTCCTGCGCTTTATTGGAGTATCTACAGCACGTGGGGTTAACATGTTTTTTCTCTCTTTTCCTGTTTCGTCATCTTTTGCAGGTATCATGCGTACTGTATGCTGGAACTGTATCATCAAGGGAATTATGGCTATTGAAGAGGTACTACGTCTTGCTCAGGGTGTGGGTATGCATACCGTGGCGATTTCTTTTCGCCTCAAAACTAGCTTATCTGGGCATTGCGAGTACTAGGATAGTCGTCCATTGTATCATGCGAAGTGAGGACAGGGAGGGGTCAAAGTGCGCGGAGTAGCTTGAAGGCCCGATTGTGGGCATAAGCAGTGCGAAGTGATAACTCAGATTGACTCTTCGGAATTTTATAGAGCATAACAGAGTTCTATTGCTCATTCTGGCACCGTACTCATCCGAACCCTCTTCCGTCTTGGGATCAACTTGAGCACGGCGGGACTCACATCTTGGAGGATGGGAGTACGCACTAGGCAATGCTGTCTAGCTAATATTATTCGCGGAGGCGGACAGGTATGATATACAGGATTAAAAAAGACAGAATCGGATAATGATGGTGGAATGATAAGTTAGAGTAAAGGACAAAATCTAACGGAAAGATATGGAAATGATACAGTCGTCTGGTTCTTATTGGGAAACAATCCTCTAGCCACCATTTCAATCAGACAGTCAACCCAGCAACTGTATGTTCAAGCGAGTGAGATACCATGAATTTATTGGATTGTGGGGGGGGTCCAACGTGTCTGATCAATCCAAGTATTCGTCGAATATAGCACTCGCAATAGTGATTTCGGCTTTCTGTGCTCCAATCCTCCTACACCCGCAGGGCAGCAGCAAACAGAAACCTCAACTCCAACCCCCACTCTAGCCGTTGAGAACGGCGCACGCGCAAACGCGATAAATCACAGGAGGACTCAACCCAACACGCCCCTCCCCGCTAAACTCAACCCTCTGGTCATGGCACTTATCCTTCCTACCACAACTCCGGGAATCAAGCACCTCGACTACCCCCGGATTCTCCCACTGGAAAGTGAACAAAGGAAGCGGGTAGCTTTTCCAGTCTTCCGGCAAACAGCCCCGATACTCTGCTACATCCTTGTACCTCTCAACCGCACTCTTGTACTTGTTATCGCCATCCGGGTTCCCATCGAGATCAAGCACGTGTATCATCGAATTGAGCAGCTCCTGAATCCCTGTCACGTAGGGGTTCCTGGATATATACTTTCCTCTGTCGTCGTACATGGCGTGCCTGGCGCTGGCTAGTTCCTCTTGTATCAGCTGCGCATTGTACTTTTGGAGGTTGGCTGGCTTCATCCTTTTGGCGTCGACGGTGTTGAGTGTTTCGGGGGTGTTTTCGCTGGGATCGCATTCCTCGCCCGGGGACCCTTCGACAATGTATGGTGGTTCTGTGCCCCAGAGTTTCCCTTTGACTTCTACGGCGAGGAGGGTGTCGCCTGGGCGATACCAGAGTTCTAGCCTCCGGGTGATTGTAATTGGCTGGGCCGGTGGTTGGGATGGCCGGGACCGTTCGGGAGGGGGAGGAGGGGCTGATACCCCCGATTGGCCAGTAGTATCTTGTCGTGATGACCCCAACCTGAGCTTTTTGAAAAACCGGCCTGCAGAAACGTCTGCCGAGAATGAAGCGACCAAGAGAAAGAGAAAGGGGGATATAAAATGACTTGGAACCATGGTTGTTTTTCTTGTCTCCTCATAGCTGATGTATTACAAAAAGGTGTGAGACGGGCCTTATATCTAACAGAATCTCAGGAACTAGCGCGGACTTGGCGGTGGGACCCCTGGCCCAAATACCGGACTGAACGGTTCCTGGTGCCAATGTCGTAATAATATTGTATCCGGCTCGGTAGGGGTCACTAGTCACAGAATATCACCCCGCTCCTTTCTCCCTCAAGGTAGTAAAATATCAACCCTCCCCTTCCAGGCGCAGATCTCGTGGTTAAGCCGATTTTAGAACAGAGCAGCGTCCTATCATACCAATGCGGTCACGAAACGCCTGTTTCGGAAACCCGCCATCTCAAGGGCATTATCGCGGTAACATCCAACACTCGGTAGGAGCCCAACCGTCCAACTACAGTCGGCCGGTCCCCCTTAGAGAATCTATTATACCAATGCGTGAGAAATTCCCCAATAAAAAACAGCCCTTAGCTCACCTATTGAGTAATCAGAAATCCACCTAGAGAGTACCAGAGTGCCCCCTCCCGGAACAGTACCTAACAGTGAAAAATTAGGCCAAGAGTAAACTTCCCACTACCCACCGTTCTTCGCTAGTCTGCACCAAGCTTTTCCATTTTTTCCGATATGCTCTCGAGTACCGGTAAGTTAAAGTTTTCCTAAGGCAAAACTAGAATACCCGAGAACGCGAGAATGCCCAGAACCCCCCCCCCCTCGGATGAAAGGAGTAGAAACAAAGTGAAAAAAACCTCTTTCACCCCTCACTCGGGAGAATACCGGTGGAAGAAGGGGAGGCAACTCCGGCGTCCACCCTGCGCCCCAACCAGCTTATGCAACCCACTAACACATCCAAAACGGGATCTTGTGGCGCATAAATTAATTCCAGCATGAGTATCATAACAGCTAGACTCAGATATTCCTGGCTTTACGCTACCGGAGCACTGCCGGAAACTCTCTCCCAACGTACGCTACTATAGCCAAGCCCGGACAAGGATGTCAATAGCACCTTGTTCATCTGACCGAGCTTGTTTCGACAACGCTGCTCTATCCAGTGGGATAGAGATGCCGTGGGGGATAATGAGACACTGGGAGGATATATCTTCCTTGTTTTTCGAAGGAATGTGTCCTAACTATCCATATTCCCACGGAGGAAGCTTCATTCGGGCTTCCTCTATGATTAATAGTACCCTATCAGATGTGCCCCAAGAACGCTCCTGTAGCTTTTGTTATGCATCCAACGCTAGCAGGCTGCTTCCTCTATTGCATCCTTTCTAGTGGCCGCGAAGTGTTCCATTTAGGTTTCCAATTTTTCTAGCTATTAGAAGTCCAAAGAAGTTTGCTTTTCATCCCCTCACTTCTTAGAAATTCTCCTGTCTAGTCTGACCAGACCTGCGGTTAGGATGAAGGTGCCACGAGCTCCCGGGTTCTAGTGGGGGGGCAAAACCACGCATGGTAAGTATCGCATTGTCAGGTGTGGTGGAAGATGAGCCAACCCGGCAGACCAGATATACAGAGCCCGTTTGTCCGGGGACCTCCAACCAAACCAAACCAAAGTTATAGAAAGCAGCAAAGATTTGGCCACGCACCCCCTGGCCCCGGGACGTAGCTGATGTTCCTGAACCCCAGTTCCGGGGCCGCAATCACGCCCGCAGTAAATTACACGCGGTCGTGAAGACCACAATAGGTAATTGCAGGCAGGAAAGTGCCGCACGCCCTCGGGATCCAAAGGCTAGAAAGAAAAGAACTGAGGTTCCTCCTCGCATTGGAAGAGAGTGCAGGAGCGAAGAACCGCAAGAGCAAGTAAACGTGATGTTGGATCTTATTCACTTCATTCTTAATGACTTTCCTTATATTGCTCATCCGTGATTCGCGAGCTTGAATTTTATTGCTCTTCCTACTGGGCTTTCCTCAGAGGAGCAATTATCCAACACACTGGGCCCGGGAGTGTGGCGAGCGTCGAAAGCAGAGCGAGTACAATCTGCCGCACCGGCCGAAGACCTAGGCCCCGGGGGGGGGGGTATGGTATCATAGTGCGATATTAGGAAAACTGCCCTGGAGTACGATAGTATCAGAAGGGGGCATGGTGGATATATAACACCTAGTAAGCGGTAAACCATTATAGATCCGAGCAGCTTGAACTGAGACCTTACTAGCACTGGGGTGTTCCAATCGGTAAAACCATCTTCTAACATGTGGCTGCAGTTTCGTTCACTCCATCCTCCGTTGCGCACTGTGTTGGACCTAAACTGTATCTCTTGCGTAAACTACATACAGAGTGACGCACATAGATGTGGCTTGCTCATATAGATGTGAGGGCGTTGGGGTTGCGGAGTGTTGTTATCTCGCTGTTCTAGGGAAAACATTCTGCTTCCCAGGGGTCCACCACCATACTAAAACCTACCAGGCCTCACCGCACCACCTTCGAACTCCTCACCATAAGCCATCCAAGAGAAAGCATCAATAACCCTTCCTCCACAATGCTACAGTACATCCAGAAAACCTACCCCCCAACACCCAATCAACCTCCAACCCCTCCAACTCCCCGCTTAATAATCAATCCAACCTTTCCTCACCACTACCGCTACTCTAGCTCAAGCGGCTAAACCAACTCCAACCGGCGAAACCAACAACCACCCCTAGTCCACCCCAGTGTAAACACCACAGCCCAAAAAACCCCCAACCCAGCCCAGCAGCGAAAAAAATCGACCAAATCCCTACTGTATAATACACAAACTCTCACCCCAACAAACCCCCATCACAAGCATCACATACAATACGCCCTCCTATCATACCCCACCACCAGAATCGCATCCCCACCCCACCCGCTTAATAATCCCAATCCAAAACCCCAACCCTGCAGGCAAGCAGGACAGGCTAATCCCAACCCGCCCATAGCGCTAATTAAGCTATGATACATATGCTTAAACATAACCTAACTTATCCGAGATCTACTGTGCAGTGCCGCGATATAAGAACCAAATATAATAATATTATGGGAATTTGCCGGCTTTTTAGCCCTTGACCATGGAACTGCCGTGACCTAACTTACCGGTACCGGTATATTCTGCCCCCCCTGGCGCAGAGAATGGGAATGAAAAAAATGAAAAATGAAAAAGTGCAAGTGCACCGATATATTAAGTGATATCATACTATGAATATAATATCATACCTCTATCGACATCCGAGTCACGTTACGACACCAAGAGCTAATATCCGTGTTGGCTAGCGAGTGATACTCGATGATGCAACGGTCGCGTGCTGAGAATGACTTATCATATCATACATGACTGGTGTGATTATGGAAGGCGATTGGTCCGACTCTTTCGGCCGGCACACACGGACCGCGCGGTGTCGGAAGTGGTGCTCTACCCTACGAGTACCGTAGCTTCGACGCTGCTGCCAAAGGCCGTACTGTGCACGCCGCAAGTATAGTACTGTATGACACCAGAATGCTCTATTCAAATACAATAACTCTCCATTCCCACTCTTTCTTTCAAGCCAAATGGGACCGAACCACTATGTATTTATTCCCCATCCATTTATCCATCAGCCCCCTGCTCACTGACGCCGCAACCACTACTAATCGCACAACCAACCCTACATAAACGAACACGATAATAACAGAAGGAAAAAGGAAAAACATCAGAAAGCCAACAAAACAAGGACAAAAACAAAAGAAACCCTTCAGAAATCTAACAAGGGACAACCGAAACAAAACCAACAAGCTTAACTACAAACCCCTCCTAACCCTTGACCTCCCATCACCACCGCCACTGCTGCTATCCTCCCGATCACTTCCCCCCAACGCAGACGAACTACCTGGTATACTAGGATGCATACCCGGATAATAACTTGCCCCAGGTGGGAAACCAGCCGTTGATCCAACGTTTCTGTTCAGAGCGTTGGATCTCCGGTGCGGTAAGGTGGTAGATGCTGGTTCCAGGAATGATGGCGAGGGGGATATGTTTGGTTTGTAGGAGGAAGTGGTAGAGTACAATGGGACTGCAACACGTGGGCGGGGGGAGGGGGCAGCAGATAGGGATGAGTAAGAGGGGTTAATATCGCGGGTGTAGCGAGGGGGGTTGTGATGTTCTATTTCTGATGATGCAATCATTCGGGGATCCCGGGTTTGATGGCTATATGGCCGATCCAGCCGCGATGGAGAAGTTGTGGAGGAGTGTGAGATTTTGGGGGAGGAGTTGGCGGAGGATGAGTAGCCCAGCGGGGCGAAATTGCTATCTCCCAAGTAGCCCGGGTCGCCAAAGCCTAATCCATACGCTCCTGTTGCGCTCCCGCTTCGGTTTCGTGTTTCGCTCCCGCTGCGTGTTCTGCTCACGCTCGGGCTCCGGCGGGGTCGCTCGCTACGGGCCGGACTTGGTTTTCGCTTGTCCAATTGTCGTTGTCTTTCCATTTCCATCAACTCTCGTTGTATCTCCCGCTCCCGCTCCCGCTCCATCACTCGCTTCTCAATCTCCCGTTCCATCGCCTGGTGTCTATTCCATGCCTGCCACTCCCGTTCTTCCATTTCCACCAACCCATCCCGTCTCGATTCCGCCCTTCTAAAGGCCGCCAGGGCCCGTTCCACCAACAGCTCGTGAGTAACTATCTCATCCTCCTCCGGCCCCGATTCAAAATCATTTCTATCTATCTCATGCTTTCCCATGTAATTACCCAACACCCCTTTCACATCATTATTCAAAAGTCCAGTATCAATTAAACCCGTTTCAAATCTCTTGTGTACTAAGTCGGTCCTCGTCCCCGCCGGCTTCGATGGTCCATATCTTTTCGTCAACGGAGGTCGCGGAGAGACCATCTCTAGACCGCCTCCTCGGAAAAAGCATTCTCGATCGGTTTGTCCATAAAGCTGGCGTGGGCGAGAATGCAGGTTCCGCTAGCTCCGATGAGCCAGAGAACCGTGGTTATGGGAGATGAAAAGATGCCAAGGGGAACAGCGACAACCAGGAGGGCAGTGTAGAGTTGGGAAGTGGTAGCGTGAATTGGGCCTGGGGAAAAGAGCGACCGTTAGCATGGGTTTTCCTCTTGCAGATTACGGTACTTTTTCAGCATCTGAAAGAGCAGGGATTCCCATTGTAGCTATGATCTAGAGCCAAGACATTGCTAAAAATAGAGAAAAAGAGAAAAACAAGAGCTCGAGGATGAACGAGAAACGGCATCATAGACGGAAACAAGTACCGGTAAAAGCAGGTAAGGATACATACCAATGTCCAAATCTCTTCCACCAAGCCGGCCAATCCCCCACATACCTCCAGCAATGAGGATAATCACAAAGAGCAGCAACAGGTTTGTCAACAACGAGTAAATACTGAGCATAACAAAAACAACAGCATAGTTGCTAGAAAAGTAGCCCAAATTGTAGCTTGCACGACTCTGGACCTCGCCAAAGTTTTCGGGTTTGGAGAGACGTTTGAAATCGAAGAATTCACCGAGGGGGCGTAGGTTGGAGAACCGATTGGCAAGCGGCATGCGATTGCCCTCCTAGAAATTCCAATCGTTAGACTGCCGGTATTGCTTTTTTTTTGTCAGCCCCATGAGAGCTCGCGAAGAACTCACAGTGAAACGGCCTAGGTTAAACCTCTCCGTGATAGCAGATATAGGAATGGAAATTCTAGACATGGTGATAATTTTCGGTCTCCTTGGAGAACCTTCGACGATCACTTTTGGGGGGGGGGCGGCTGGAAGGCCACACTCGAACGAGAAGAAAAGGGAGCAGAAGCGGCAGAAGGGAGAGGGTTAATAAAGAACCTCTCTCTGGGATCAAGATCTCGCTGGAGTCTGGCTGATCGTCAGGATTGGACGGCTGAATTGGGGAGTTCGGGAAAAAGTGTGTGGGAGGGATGATGGATGTGAAAGATGAGTTGAGCTGTATGTAGAGATACGTGTTCGAAGTTAGTGCAGGAGTTGGCGGCGGAGGGTTTCCAAGAAGTTTTATCTGCAAGTGTTGGACCAATTGCGGGTGGTAGAAGTGGTGAAGAAAAGGGGGGGCCGAAAGGAAGAAAGGAAAAAGCGATCTCTTATGAGGCGTCGTCGGCACCGCCACAGGTGATATCCGTTGATGTGCTAGAGTTGGAGAAGGGTGAAAAGATTGTGATACCGGTACTACCTTTTTTGCACGAGTATCGACAAGGCATGCCAGTTCTAGAGCTCGGGTAGGAGTATGTTGGCGGTACGATAATTATATAAAAATTCCACACTTTAATGCTATCCTGCCTTTCACAGTGTCCCAAGCCTCACAAGTGTCTTCAGGGCACAGAATTACGCCGAGTCCGAATAAATCAACATCAAAAGGAAGAAAACGACCCCCGATAATACGTGTCGGAACGAACCCTTCAATTGAGCTTCCATCACTCAGCCACTATGGAGTTCGCGTCCAGAACGTAATCCCGACACCGTACCACCCACACGATACGAATACAAAGGCCTGAACTCTCTCATCAAAAGCACAATACGGGCAGGCACAGTCATAAACAACCCACGTAAGCCCTTGTACCCAAGTGCGATGTCCGTACCCGTACTGTACTCGAGCAGAACTTAGGCAACAAGACCCACCACGCCCATCACCATCACCATCACCATCACCATCACCATCATCTCCATCTCAATCCCATTCGAGGATGCCCCATCATGAATGCAATCCAGAGCCCCTCTCACTTTCAAAACCCCCACACCCTCCTCGCCTGCTCTCGCCCAAATCCTTATAGGTCGTACACCTGCTCAAGTACCGGTACTTTTTACGAACCTTCGATCTATTGGTCGGGCAAATTTTTGAGAAAAAAAGGCGGGGGTTTTTGGAACCTTTTCGCTTCTCCACCAGTAGGCCTAGGTTTAGAAGTGCCACGTAGACGCGCTTCCTCATCTCTGCATGAGTTACGAGTAATACTCGAGTACCGGTAGCGGTTATAATCGAGAACGGGAAGGTCGGATGGTTAGGCTACGAGTAGGATGGAGGCCTTTATGGCGAGAAGAAATTTTCAACCCCGATATCAATGTCGATAATGTACCCGTACCGTGACTGCGGCTATCGATGCCTGTGTCCTCACTAAAGTGCCGTGAAGCTATCGATAATAGTGATAATAATTCCCATCGCTAGGGTTCTCAATTGACCCAGATGTTACGTACAGCACAATACAATGCCCCCAATCCATCGGTCTCGATCCTAACCGCCTCGATGGCAATCTGCCCTACGCCTCGTGAGTACTTAGGGCATTCGAGTACGAAATGTTAACGACAAAGCCGAAGATGCCACATAACGGCACTTGTAACCTCGATATCGGTTGGCCAGATCTTTTGCCCAATGCCCTTTGCTGCCTTGTAGATTGCAGGTGAAGGCTCGATAAGAAGGAAGGAATAGCCCCATTATGTTTCGGCTACCGCACGGATATGCAGTGCTGGCAGCCCTGTATAGGTCACATGACTAGCGTTGTTCTTGAAGGAAGTTAACTTATGCTTCAGATGGAAATGGGGAGGACAGCAATAGCGTACCGTACCTGACAGCTGTGTTTTCCAACCACGGAATTGATCTCCAAGTTGCCAACCAATGTGCTCGAGTGCACCTTCCTGCTTATAGTAAGTATCGGCTCGGGTAAACAAATACTGAAGCCTCTCTTCATGTGAGGAATGTGCACTGTGTCCTGGTTCTTGTGCGGGGAACTTCAAGCCTCCCTCCCACCGTACCTTTACGAGTGAGTGCGCAGGAGGTGTTACCATAGGCAGAAGGCCGCTAGAATCTATGGGGGAGTTAATTGAGGTTAAGCAGCCGAATATATCCCTGTTTGCCCCGGTTAAGAATTACTTACTCTTGTATTAGTACACATACGGCATCATCACAAAGTTAGCGGACAGTTAACTAGGCTAACCTATAAAATAACTCCCCCTTTGTGCGAAAACATCTCCTTGGGCGCTGGGACAAGTGTCAGGGATAAAGTTTTCTCTCATTTTATTTAGGTTAACCCGCAAAATAATCCCTGTTCTGTATGAAAACATCTCTCCGGGTACTTGCACTTGTACCGTAAAAAACCGACTACTGGTAGGCGTTCGATAGCTCCCGGGGAAAACGCCCCCAATCCGCTAGTACTTTACTCGAGCACCGTACTGCACACTACGGTATTCCCACTTTCGCCTCAACTGTACAAGGCTGTGCCCAACCCAAATGCCCGGAATGAAGGCCCCAATTAATAGGAGTTTTCGCCCCGCTACCCCAGTCAGGAACGAGTGAGAGTGCCAAGACAAAGTGGTGCCGGTACTTGTGGCCAACTTTATCCTCTGAAACATAGAACAACTACCTTCGCTCCCTTTTCCTTCTTTGACCCTTTTCCCTCCTTCTCACAGCAACACAGCAGCGGCAAGCAACGGGAAACCGACAATCGATTAATCATGAGGTCCCCATTCCTCATCCTCACGCTTATAGCGGGTCTCGCGACCTTTGCGTTCGCATGGTCTAAAGAGGGTATGTTGTCGCTGGTACTGCCCGGCAAAAGCCAATCAGTACTGCTGGATGTTGACACATATACCAGATCACGAAATTTTCCGCCTCCACGATGAGGTTCAACTTCACGAGGGAAAGGATACCACCTTCTATGGTAACGTCCCTCTCTCCCCTCCCCCCGCTTAAGCCCCCAACTAACCAATCCCCTACTCGAACAGACTTCATCGGCTTAAAGAATGGCCCCTCAGCCTCCCAATCCGACATAACCAAAGCCTACAAGAAGAGATCCATCCGCATGCACCCAGACAAACACAAGCCCAAGCCGCCACCGGGTGTAACCTACACTAAGCAACAACTCGCCGAGCTACACAAGCAAGCCTCTGAGCGCTTCGCTCGTTTCCGTCTCGTTGTTGCCATCCTCACCGGCCCAGGACGCGAGCGCTACGATCACTTCCTCAAGAACGGGTTTCCGAGATGGCGCGGGACTGGGTATTACTATTCGCGGTTCAGGCCCGGCCTGGGGAGTGTGCTGGTAGGATTGTTCCTGTTCTCCGGGGCCATGCATTACGGTGTTCTCTGGTTGAATTCGAAGCGCCAGAGGGAGTTCATGCGCGAGTATATTAAGAATGCGAGAACCGCGGCGTGGGGCAAAGGCGGGGTCCCTGGCTTGAATGATGTCCTCGAAGCCGCCGCCTCCGGCAGCAGTGGCGGGGAAACTACCGGCGCGGAGCAGAAGTTGAATAGAGCGGAGAGGCGCGCGGGTAAAGGAAAGGCTGTTAAGGAATCTTCCAAGTCCGGGTCTGCAACCCCATCTACCCAACACACGACTAAGCGCCGAATCCAAGCCGATAATGGAAAGGTCCTCATCGTGGACAGCGCTGGATCCGTCTACCTTGTCGAGCAGGATGAGAACGGGAAAGATGTCCACCTTATGCTCGACCTCGACGAGATTGAGGGCCCAAAGCTCAAAAATACTCTACTGGTTACATTGCCCTTGTGGATATTCGACAAGACTATCGGAAGGCTCATTCCCGGACGTAATGCTGCTACCGATGGGGATGGAGCACACAATAGCGAGGAGGACGCAGACGAGGACGAGGAAGTCGTCACCAGCTCCGCCGGCGAAGAGGTCGTCGTTAAGAAAATGATCAAGAAGAAGGGCGTCGCGAAAAAGGGGGAGAGGAGCGATGGCTTGCCCAGGAGGAAAACCGCAGCGAAGAGGCCTGCAAAGAAGTAGTCCTTTCTAGAAACTTTGTTGGGGGGGGATTTTTCTTTCTTTTTCTTTTGTTCTACTTTAAAAACAAAATGGGTGCTTTGTATCTGTTAGAATGGCTATTGTTCTTGTTGCTTTATGCTGCAATGGGAGTGAGAGCTGTGTGCTGTCTGGGCGGGAGTCGTCGTTCGGATGATATCATACAGTGCTTTCGGGAGTCTGCATATGTTTACTAAAATTCGCGAATGGGCGAGATTAGACTAAATGTCCGTAAACAACGACCGTAACAGCGGCCTCTATTTGCTACCGCAAGAACGTCCCTAAAGACTATAAAAACAAGGAAAAGTATGATAGCCTGGATAAAACCATCAGACAGATTCCCCGGTCTTTCCATTCACGTGGACCCTTCCCTCGATGCTTGTTTGGTCGCAGCCTACGCACATTTAATCCCATCTCAAGGTAACCTAGCACCTTGCCCAACTCCAGCAGAGCAGAGTACAACTCTACCTCAAATACCCCTTTCCCGTGCTATGCATTCAATTCATCGCAGAATTCTCTACCACACCCGCACGTAATAAACTAGCCTCTAGGGAAGAAGAAAAACTCACGATAGGAACTGATTCAACCGACATATCATACAGTACCGGTATGATACCCCATACCATACCTCCTATAAATCCTTTTAACCTAAGCCGGAATGCTTCTGTGCTTACTTACCCCCAAGCCAACTTACACCATCATTCATGGGCGGTCACTCGCTGTTCGTTCATACAGCTTCCCTAAGCTGCGGTAATAGTCCCTCCTTCCCCCCTCGCTAGTACCAGGCAGACAGACAAGTGCGCGAATCTCCGAGTTCCCATCCTTTTCCTTGTCCCCGCGCACTTGGCGTGGTTGAGTCGGTGGGTGATGTAGTGATCGCGGGTATTTTGGAGGAGCTTCGGATGTGTGCTGTGTTGAAAGTGGATCCCCCACCTGGGTTACGGTTATCGGCGGCGGCGGTGGGGGTGGTCTGGTCTGGTCTGGTCTGGTACAGTTTGTTGGATAGGAGGAATGGCGGGGGGGGTTATTAAGGGGGTTCGTTTGTCGGTGAGGGGGCTAAGAGGTGGAAATAGGAGGAGTTCTGGAGGGATGTATGCGAGCAGAGGCAGAGCCGGAACACAGTGGAACCGTCATCTCATGGAAATGTAGGTATCATATGGGTTCCCCTCTGTGGGGGGTTGTTGGGTGTCGCGCGCCCTGTGATTGATGGTATCCCAGGACATGCTTTGGTCATTACAACCTGTCTCTGCATATATATCTGAAAGATCGACTCAAGTTAAATGTCTAATGACCATGCAGGTGGTGATCAGAACATCCCGCGATCTAGCATTGGATGGATGTCCAGCAGTTGGTCATCGTACATCTGTTTGATTCGCTATGTCTATCTCTGGAGGGGGAAGAAAAATGAGATAATTTAGTAGATGTTAGTTATTTCCTCTGGCTCTGTTTAAGCTAGGCACCACAGCTCATCAGATATACAGTTGGGCCATGGCTCTAGGATTGTTCGTTATGCTATTTTTGGAATTATGTGTTGTCGGTATTAGAGGGGAAAGATGGGGGGGATGGGGGCGGTGGGTGATGGTAAAGTTTATAGATCTTAAACATCGCCCGGGGGAGATCAGGAGCCATTACGGAAAACCATATATCGTAGCATCGTGCTCCCGGAAAACGTGGTTTCCTCCGGGTTTTCAGGTTTAATTCTCAGGGGAATAAATAAAAAATATCACATGCCCTCAGAGGGGATGGGGATGGAGGGGTGAGGGTGGAGGAGGAGGACGTAGGGCTTGGTATCATATGTACAAAACTTCAGGCGTCACTTCTTCCGCTCTGCTCCCTCTGCGGATATGCGGTAACCTTGAAGAAGGACGTATCATAACGTGGGGACACGGGAGCCTTTTTGCTGGCGATAGTTGGTAGGTTTGGAAAACCAAGTAGGGTAGTCTTCAGCTAATTTTTGAATGGTATCATAGCAGGGATCTCTGGAACAAGTGAACAATGCAGGAACAGGGCCGCTCAACAGAGTTGTGGGCCTTAGAAGTTTTCACAACGCAAACTTACTAGGGCCCCTCCGCCGCTTTCCTTTCCTTCTCCCTACCAAGAAACGTGAAAGAAAGAAGGAAGGAACAAAGGTCAGGAAAATCAAATCAAATCTATATCATGAAAAGGATAGAACATATTATGATAATGCAGAGAATCTCCAAGCGTGGACCTAACCCTCCTTAAAAAATACAATTAAAATTTGATAGCAACATGGTATATCCCCCCTTCCACCCTACTCTCACGTCAAAATCCGTGAACAGGGAGTATCAAACCTTCCACCGGCCACGTTATAATAGCTAGCAAACGCTCTGGTTTCCGAGCCCAGGTTTTAGGATTGGCCAGGGATGGAATCCTAAGGCGGGAATGTCGAACGAGAGAATGTTATACATAGACCCTCTTGGGGGCTGGAAAAGGAACAGAAGGAGGGGAGGAGTGGTATGATGGTATCGAGAGTGCCGAGCGTGTCGATAATAAGGCGATTGCGGAAACTAGGCGCCCCAGGCCCAAACCCTAGGGCGGCGGAAGAGTTTATATCGTACCCAAGAGGTCTGAAGCAGGTGGGCTACGCCGGCTGCGGCTCGCTGGGCCTGGGTCTAACTTGTCGGGACTGACATCATCCGTTCCTGTAGCAGCTTCACAACTGCCTCGTGGCCGCCCTCAGTGGCCCAGCAGAGCGGTGTTCGGCCGTTAAGATCTGGGGTGTGGGGGTTGACATCGCTCCGTGCTAGTAGCAGCCTCAACACTCGCTCCTGCCCTTTCCTGGCGGCCCATGCGAGCGGTGTTCGGCCGCATTTATCTGGAAAGTCGGGGCTGACACCATTCCGCCCCAGCAGTAGCTTTGCTATTCCCACGTGCCCAAATTCGGCAGCTTGCGAGAGGGGTGTTTGACCCTGATCTGTTGGCATGTTGAGGTCAACATCTTCCCGTTCTAATAGCAGCTCCACAACCCCCTCATGGCCATTTTTGATAGCATACAAAAGCGGTGTCTCGCCCCATCGGGATGGTTTGTTAGGACAGACGTCCCTCCTCTCTAGTAGTAGCTTTACTATTCCCACGTGCCCAAGTCGGGCAGCCTGCAAGAGGGGTGTTTGGCCCCAATCCGTTGGTGCGTTGGGGTCAATATCTTGCCGTTCCAATAGCAGCCTCACAACCCCCTCATGGCCATTTTCGGTGGCATACAAAAGCGGTGTCTTGCCCCATCGCGATGGTTTGTTAGGGCAGACCTCCCGCTTCTCAAGTAGCAGCTTTACTATTCCCACGTGCCCAAGTTTAGCTGCTCGCGACAGGGGTGTTTGGCCCCGATCTGTCGGCGTGTTGGGGTCAATGTCTTCCCGTTCTAAGAGCAACTTCACAGCCCCCTCATGACCATTTTGGGTGGCGTGCAAAAGCGGTGTCTCGCCTCCTAGCGATGGTTTGTTAGGGCAGACGTCCCTCCTCTCCAGCAGCAGCTTTACTATTCCCACGTGCCCAAGTTGGATAGCTTGCAAGAGGGGTGTTTGGCCCTGATCTGTTGGCGTATTGGGGTCAATATCTTCCCGCTCTAATAGCAACTTTACAGTCCCCTCATGGCCACTTTCGGTAGCGTAGAAAATCGGCGTCTCGCCCTCTCGCGATGGTTTGTTAGGGCAGACATCCCTCCTCTCTAGTAGTAGCTTTACTATTCTCACGTGCCCAAGTCGGGCAGCTCGCAAGAGGGGTGTGTAACCCTGATACATTGGCGTATTGGGGTCAATATCTTCTCGTTCTAACAACAACTTCGCGGTCCCCTCATGGCCACTTTCGGTGGCGTACAAAAGCGGTGTCTTGCCCCATTGCGACGGTTTGCTAGGGCAGATGTCGTTCCTTTCTAGAAGTAGCTTTACCACTCCCTCATGCTTATTTTCGGCTGCAAAGGAAAGTGGTGACCGGTGGGCTGGGCCCAGCCTATCGGGTTTGATACGCTCCTGCCCCAGCAGTAGCTTTACCACTTCCTCGTGCCCGTTCTTAGCAGCCCACACAAGTGGTGTTGCATCCGTGTGATCTTTTTTGTTAATGTCGCAACCCCCGATTTCTATGAACGCAGCTGCAACCTCAACAAGTCCGAACAAGGACGCACAGTGCAGCCCAGTGAACATGGAGAGAAAATTGATATCGTGGTGACCCACTACTTGCTTCAAAAGTAATCTAGCGGATATGTTGTACTTGTAGACATCTCGCTGGTCAAAAAGAGCCAGCGCAAGAGACTTAGCCAAATCGGAAAGGCCCATTTTGGCATGGATTCCCCAATATACCGAAGAATATTCGACAAACGGTACATTTTTGACACTAGGAAAGCGCTGAGTGGAAAGCTCTCTGACCTGCCGGGAATTGAGGTAAGTCAAGCAGGCCTCCGCCATCGTCGGGTGAGCTCTATCAAAAAGGCCAGGCTGAGTAGAGAGGTACTCTTGGAGGGTAGTGTGAATCAACCGGACGGTCGAAGATTCCTTGTCGACGGCCACAAGTCCTTGACTGCATGCTTGTAATGTCCATATCGAGGGGACATTCTCGGTATTGAGATTTGTGTACCCGGTCTCGACTGCTAGGGCGTGGCACAGCTCGTCCATCGCCAATGGTCTCTCCGAATGAGAGACCCACATCAGAGTGGCCATACCGAGCCTTGCCTTTTCACCACCCTGAGCCCTTATCCGTCTAAGGGTCTCACAGTATATATCACCCAAGCCCAAGCCATCCTTCATTTCACGAAGCCTTTTCCGCCTGCGATGTATGGTTGGCTCTTGAAGAATAGCATCGATGCTGAGAGAGGCAAGCAGGAATCTAGATATGTCCTTTCATCAGCAGGCAAAGATGGCAGGTTTCCCGGGGGGGCGCTGCTCCTACTTACATTTCCGAAGCGTTTTCGAGAATATCTTTCACGATATCTGCCTCCAAACTGCTATCCATCGCATCGGCAGTTGTGTCTCTCTTCAATCTCGCACGGATATAGGTAATGATGTCATCCTTGTTGGTCATCATGGATATAATCTCTAGTGTCCCAGCAAGATACCTCTCAACCTCATGCCGGATCTGTGGCCTTCCAGTGAGAAATATCCGAGTGCCCGGTGACTTCTGTAGAATCTGTCGTAGCGAATCAAGAACCTCGAGGCGATGCTCTGCCTCACACTCGTCCAGAGCATCGACGCATATGAAGGTGCGCCGGGAAGATGTGATATCTTGTAGCATTTTCACAATTTCCGGAAGACGTAGTCGCCGGCCACCAATGACTCTTTTGTTACCCGCAAACTCTCTGGTTATTCCTTCGGGGATCCGGTCGAGACCGCTGACAATCTGCCTCAGCAGGGCCCCGAGCATGCTTACCGCGGTTTGCTCATTCCTGGCAGCGAAATCAAAATAAAAGCAAGCAACCGCGACGTCCTCCCCGTGGGCTTGGTCACACAAGGCGTCGGTTACTAGCGAACTAGTATCACGACTTGTAAGCATTTCTTCTCTTCATTCATTGGCTCCCCTCCTTACCTAATATATGTCTTCCCCACACCGGGATCGCCGCAGCAAAATATAGTCGCCTTTTCTATTTTATTCTCGCTGGTACAATCGCGCCATGTTCGAAATGCTTCCGTTTTCAGGAGCCAGTCCCCCACATTGTCGAGCCGGTGATTTCGTACATCCTGGTGCCGTGTGCTGGGCTCAAGTGGAGACAGCCAAGTTAGAATTTCAGGTCGATCGTCGGAAACGGTGAAATTGTTCCACACCGTGTTCAAAGAGTTGATGTTATTACTGTATTGAGAAATCGAGACATTTTCCGTCTTTCGCCGCTTGAACGGCTGTGTCATGGTTCCGGCGTGCTGGTGGGGTCTATTGATGAATACTGATGAAAGTTCTAACTGAAGGGAGACGAAGGGAGATCCATATGGCTACCTTGGGATCCAATCAATTCTCCGGAGGGCCGATGAAACCATTGATGGTTGCAGCTACCGTATTCGTCTTCCGGGATACGATCACTGGCCCGCCACACCATCGCCGTGGCGCGACCACCCACACCGATCTCCGAGGTGTGCAAGAGAGCTTCACGTCCCCAGCATGAAGTACTCGGAGATGGAAGCAAAAATCGAGTTTCCTGAGCAACCTCGTAGTTTCCGGGAAGGACAGGGTTGGCCAAAATTGGAGAAAATATTGGCAAGGTGTGGGAGCTAAGTACTGGGACCAATTCTTGGCAGATGCAACATCTGGAGTGATGGTATCTTGATCATGTTAGAATGATAATAGAATCAAAACGGGCTTCTGATAGGAAAAATATAAGAGAATCACATTTCCTGTAAAAATTATAAGAATTGCCCGCTCTCATGCCTTTTAACTTTGTCTGTAAATACTAACTATTCTTCAACATGCCTTCATACGGTACTGTACCGGATTCGCCCAGCGCACATACCCTTCATGGATGAGCAGCTTCATTGAAGGAGAAGCCGATGTCTCATTCGATGGGTATATACATTGGTAAGGCCAATGCCATAGCCCATACCCAGAGCAAGATCTTTGAGTCGAAGCCTCAACTTCAACACCTTTGATTCAAGCCCTCACTGTAAGCTGTCCTATAGATAATAAGATATTAGCTAAGTTGTTTTTAGAAATATAATTACTAAGAAAATAAGGAGGATGAATCCAAAAGCACAAACCAAGAACTTAATACTTCTGGGAAGAGGTATGATACCGTTTGATAGTTAGAGTATGATATCTATCATAAACAAAGAGAGATTCCCCCTCTCCTGAGCTGTGCAATCGTGTTTCCCTTGTGTGAACTCCGGCCTCTCGTTTCGTCGTCATAGTTGTCGATTTATATGTAAAAGTTTCACATAGGCAAAAGGAATAATGTGTGCAGCTTTGATAGCGAATCTATCTAGTATTTGTAAACAATGATCCCCCTTTTCCTAACCTCATCTCCCAAAAAGCTGACCAGACCCACACTACGTCCCGGCTCCGTATTTCTTGAGTGTGGGGCCTCCGATAAATAACCTACTATCGGTCACTAGGAATCATTCGCACACTCCCAAGGTTGAAGCACTGAGCTAGCGCTGCCCAATTGTCTCTTATTATGTGCTGCGCAATTTACCTGAAAAGAAGACAAGATAGCCAGATAGGCAACACACCTAATCAGATCTCCCTCCTTTTGCCCTAGCCCGGACAGCACGAGAACCACGAGTCACCCCACCAACCCAGGAGGAACGAAAAGAACGAACCAAGCCAGAACCTTACGGCCCAAGATCGCCGGACACAAGCCGGGGTTTTCTACCCACAATTCAATACCTAGCTTAAGGCGGAATCGTCTAGGGGAACTCACTCCATTAATCGAACTATCACACCTTCGCTTACTCCCGAGATAGCATGGTAGAATTGATAAAAAAGGATATGTCTCTTGAAGCCCAAGACTTAGGCCATTAGACCACAGAATCATAATAAATCACTCGTGTCCAGCTCTATTTGAACCGGACTCTTACGGCAGTCAGCAAGGAACTTGTCAGCGGGGATCAATACCACCAAAGATAAAAAAGGAATTGTGAAGTGCGGCGCAATGGCAAAGCTACCAGTAAGAAGCTGGATGATCTCCAGACCTTGTTTGCTTGTTCAGTCATATATCCAGAGGGTTGAACTGAACACCAGTTCAAAGTGAGCAAATGGAAAACATCTCAAGGAGCAAAAGGGATTGGTTAGGAGATCCGTTGGAAGGAAGATGAGAATATATTGCACTGGGGGTGTTAGATATCACCGGTTTGTCTTGGAGCAATATCGAGCCTACGATACTCGGCAGAGCCACCGCCAACAACAGATATCCCAGGGTGACCTCAAATACTAGAAAAAATCCCCGAGTGGAAGATGATGGGGAATGACACGGATGGATACCCCCGACCATTGGGACAATCGTCCAGAAATCATCGGAAGAATGAGAAAGTAGAAGTGAAGGGAAGTATATAGTACTAATATGAACCGGATACTCTAGGTAAGCAGGTCAGAGCAGTGATTCCTTCTGTCAATTCTGTCGCTTTTCCTCCCCTTTACGAAACTGAACAAGTTTATTCCTGTAAGCAAGGCATAAAATCTATAAACTAACTGTTTCTCGAGCTCCCTTCTATCCTATCCGTGCCCACCAGCTCCCGAGAACACAGCTCCCAAACGGTGCAGGGGGTAACACCGGAGAGTATGGCCTAATAGATAATCTCAGGTTCCTGGCCTGGCCAATTCCGTGCTGATAACGACCAGCGGGGGGGGGGGGGGGGGGGGGGGGGGGGGGGGGGGGGGGGGGGGGGGGGGGGGGGGGGGGGGGGGGGGGGGGGGGGGGGGGGGGGGGGGGGGGGGGGGGGGGGGGGGGGGGGGGGGGGGGGGG
>Ga0307517_10000337_pt1 | contig 81791 bp, 108 predicted proteins | sample 23_EM_MG_FD_194515 | JGI IMG/M metagenome (GOLD analysis project Ga0307517, IMG submission 194515) | Populus trichocarpa ectomycorrhiza microbial communities from riparian zone in the Pacific Northwest, United States - 23_EM | ecosystem: Host-associated > Plants > Roots > Unclassified | place...
CTAAGGTAACCTCATGGTAACGCGGCATATACAGCCCACCGTCTCCGCCCAACCTCCAAGTTACCGTCGCAGCGCTGGTAGGAATGGTCAGCACCAGCGAAGGAGAGCAAGGAGTTGTGCTTGCCCGAGCCATACAATGATGCTTACCCTTAGGCTGAATTCAACGCCAAGTTCCGAGAAGGGTGCCTCAGAATCGAGGCGGGGGAACTGGTTGTGACAAATGTTGTCAAATCAGAGCAAACCGGGTTCAGCCGGGTCGCACTGCGATGTTCATACTCGGGCAAGGCCACTGATTCCAATGAGCAAATTGATGGCCTACAGAAGGCGATTATAGTTTCCTTGTCCAGTATCCGTAAGAACAATATTGTGAACAAGGAATGATGTACGAAAGGCGCAAAAAAGATGTCCGTACAACATAAACAAGAGAGGGTAATAGATGTAAAAGAGAAATTAGTCCAAGAGGTCCCTCGGGCGAGACACGTCCATCAAGCAAACAAGGTCCAGAGTGCACCAATTGAACTGATACCCATCACGAGTCCGAGGGTTTGAATCGAGTCCATAAGGGAGACAGAGCCTCCACCATCTCCTCCACCGCTAGTGCCCGTCGGCCTTCCCGAAGTCGTCGAAGAGGATCCGGGGACAAAAGTGGCACCCGGGTTGGCAATGCATGACTCGGCGGCGGATTCTGCGTCCACATTCGAAGCGCCAGAGTTCAAGTGAGCATTCCCACCAAAATCGCACGCGGCACTGTTGCGGCTCTGGGTCTCGTAGTACAAGGACATGACGTACGACAATTTCTCGGCTATTGAAAAAGAAAGGTGAGTTGGACTTTGAGGTTTCGGCGTGGACGTCAACACCCACAAGCATCACAAAAAGAAACGCGGCCGTAAGTTCCAGTCGTGCCGTTGCTAGTGATGTCGTTGCAGTTTCCACCGCTATCCGAAAGCAATCCACAAGCAGTCCCCAAAAGCTGCCCATTGATAACACTGATGGCAGTGGAGTTGGTTCCAGGGGGAGGGCTGAAGGTGCAAGCCAAATTTGGCTCCAAACAGTTGCAGGCGGCATCGTTCGGGGTAGGAGGGAGGGTAGTTGAAGCAAGGAAAGTCGAGTTCTGGCCGGGGCACGAGGGGTAGCTCGAGTCGCTGGTGGAATCTTGGGTAGGTGAGTTCGGAGGTGTGACTTGTCCGTACTGAGTCCTCAAGCGGTCGAAATCCTCAGACGTTGTGACGGTGGTTCCATCGATGGTGACCATACCGAACTGCCCTTGTCCACTCTCTGCTGGGAAGTAGGAGAAAGCAATACCTCCACTCCAGATATCGGACATGGGGCTCGAGAACAAAGCAGCAACCTCGGTCCAGAGACGGGGAGGAGAGGTGATACATCCGTACTCGCTGAAGTACGCAGCAACGTTGTAACCCGCAAAATCGCCGTTCTTTGTGGCATAAGCACTCGCCGAAGCATCACCACACCATTCGCTGTGAAAACATCAGCGGAATAGCCCATTTAAATGTGAACTGAACGCGCACTAGTTGTTCAAACCGAACAAATCGATCGAGGTATCACCGGAGCCGTTGCCATTGGGATCACAGGTCAAGTAATTGGCGAATGGATCAAGCCATTCACTGGGCGCATCCACGGCGGCGTATCCAACTAAGGCACTGGAACTCCGGGACCTCCTGCAAGTGGCGACTCATCAGTACCTGCCGAGGTGGAAGGAATGTCCCACATACAGGTAAGCCTTAACATCACGGGCAGCAGCCTTGACGAATGCAGCGGCACCAGTACCATCAGCGGAAATCACAACCTCATTTCCGACATGGTATCCCAACACATTCTGGTAACCGGAGAAGACGTCGATAGTCCTGACGTAGAGATCCAAAAGGTTGGTCGTCCACGAGGGGGCGCTTCGATCTATGAATCCGCCTTTAGTTCACGGAACGCATGTCTGTTGGTGAAACACACCGATGGATCCATTGACGGGCAGTGAGAGATCAATCCTAAACGCAGGGAAGCCATACATGGTTAGTATGCTCTTAACCTGTGGCGTCAACAATAAAACGAGGCATACATCGTGTAGATTCCGGCTTGGTCGAGGGCGCTCATGCACGAATCATGATTGAGGGTATTGTCCACGCTGTAGACACGGATGACGTTGACGCCGAGTTGTTGCAGGTAGGTGACATCGCGGGTACATCCAGCGGAGTCGGCCAGGGGATCTATGAAGGTGGCGGGCTCAAGGAAGGGGTTGTTGGGATCATTAGCGGCCTCGCCTGGATACCAGAGTGAGCGGTCAATCGAACCCGACGTCGGGAATAGGCGTACCCTGTGGTTGGTAGGCAACACCCCTGATGTAGAACCTCGAACCGTCGGGGCTACTCGCCGTCAGAGGGGTCTCGCTGGCATGGGAGAATCCAAAGAATGCTCACTTGTAGAGGTAGCGACCCCTGCGGGTAACCTGGGGGAGGGCGTGGACGGTCGACGAAAGCGCGGCCGCTGCGGCCAGCAGCGTTTTAAGATAAATCATGACGGGAGAGAGAAGAGGTGGTATCCAGGATTAGATGCAGGAGAAAGAGCGTGATGGACGAGCTTAAGACAAGGGGGGGGGGAGAAAACACGAGGGCCGAAGGCGCAGTTAGTGATCCGATTTTTATTGGAAAAAAGCCTCGCTTCGCCTGCAGGGCGCTGCCGGCACCACACGGGTTTGGGGTCTCCAGGCGGTATCTACTCCTTCTGTCTACGGTGGGGCGATTACAAAAAGTGTTCGTGGGTTCATAAGTAAATATCTCGTCGTATAAAAAATCATTTGCACCCGTCCACTCGTAACTTGCACGAAGTAAAACAGCCAGCGGGGGGATTATCCTCGGAACGTGCAACAACTGGGTAATGGAAGGGGATCAGGGCCCGAGGTTCGTCAGAATCAGATGGGAAAACGGCACGGACCTAATAGTATAGGGAACAATGCTCGTCACTAGGCAGGCAAACGCTGCCCAGGAAAGGTATAACCCGATGCCAGTGGATACCTCTATGCCTAGAGGAACCTGGGCAGGTCGGACTATCCACGTATTGACGTCCCCTGCCCTATTGATGAGGACTGTCCAAAGGGCTGAACCAGCGAGAACGAATATGCTGGCTACGACGGCAGCTAAAGTGGATACGAAAAACGCCCAGGTATGCTTGATCACTCCACTGGGTGGAGTAAAGGAAGTGAGCCCAGAACAAAGATCGGTCAGCGGAACCGTACGAACGTAACAAGGGACACGGTTGCCAGGATGGAACCGAGCAATAAGAGGTAGTATGCTGAACGGGAACTTTGCCCCAGCGATGAAGAGCCGGCAAAGGTAGCATTATGGATGATGGCATCGGTATAACCGCTGTAATTGGAAAGCATGTCGCTGGTGATTACGGTATATGGTTGGAATTGGTAGGCAGCGGTAGTGTTGGCACACAATCCGGCGGTTTCATTGACATAGGCGCAGTGTGAGTAGAGCCCGAACTTGTACAGTTGTCGCAGACCAGCGCGAACGTTGAGTGGGGCAGAAGCATTATCTGTGTAGAGTCCGAGGATTGGATCGGAAAAAGCAGCGAACAGGGCATCTCTGGGAACGGGGTGAGACAGGGCGGGGCCACATTCATAGCACTGACTAACCCGTAGCCCGAGACGTTCACTTGAGCCTGGGTGTATGCGTGAGCGATGGCGGGGTAAGGGTGAAGTGGTGCTCACCATGAAGATTGACCGGGGTGTTGAAGCCGTGCTGATTTGCCCCACCTACAACCATGATATTTAGGGTGACGGTCACCGACAGAGAGGTGAAAGCGACGTACATGGACGAAAATGAGCAGCAAAACTGCAACAAACCTGTGTTATGGGATGAATGAGTGATCGGGGGTGCGGATGCTGAGCATTGTGGTCCGCACGTTAGGAGAGACGCGGTGCCTATGCAGATCTCGCCTCGCATGGTTTGGTGATGTACTCGCGGTCGGGTATTCTGTAGCGGTAAAACGTGGGAGAAGAAGAAGGCGGGGGTGCCTCGCGTACGAGAGCGGGGATTTTATAAGAGTAATGACCTCTGTTATAAAAACACGACACACAGGCGAGGCTGCCTTCCTATTCGGGTCGTCCCCATCCCTCAGCCACCCTTTGCCGAGAATAATGTCCGACCAGTCCGACCCCCAACAGCCGTCCACCCAGATAGCCGGGAACCCAATGGGCCAGGCAATGCCTCTCAATCCTGCCCAGGCCGCCGCCCCAGTCCCAGACACCTCGCCCCAGGCCCTCGGTCTCGAAGACGACGGAGATAAGTCTCTCGAGACCTCCACTTCTGGTCTCCGTCGCGTCGTAGAGAAGACAGTAGACAGACTCGGGAGGACTCGCTCTCTCAGCAACAAGTCCCCGTCCAAGAGGATCTTTAGTCTTGGGCGCAATAAAGGAAAGGAACCTGGTCCCTCAGGTGCGATCCAAATACCCCTCCCTCGCTCGTCCTAACGTCCAAACCATGATAGATGTCGTGGAGTCACCGGCCTCGCCCCGGAGTCGTGATACGCCTGATGACTCTCCCTTTGTCAACCCATCTTCTCCTGCGACTGCCATCCGCCCGTCGCTGAGCTCATTCCCACTCCACGGATCTGTGAGTGTACTATTGTCCGAATCACATGGAAAGGGCTGATCCCCCGGCTTAGATGCGTCTTGGTACCCAAACCTTAATCCAAGCATTGACCGCAATCCCATGGACAGATGATCCCGAAAACGAGGAGGAACCCGCGGGCCATGAGAATGACGCTCGCCTTTCCGAAGATGAAGACGATGACAAATTCGGTACGTCCCTCCGGGGTACCTCCTCCGGTTGACTAACCAAATAGAATCCGTTATTCACCCATAGATCACCGCATGGCGTCTTCAATCCACGCCATCCACCGACCTGTCGCTCGCTCCCAGCGAAGAGAACGCGCAGGCAGGGACATGAACAAGATAGCTCAAGAAATATTCATGTCCGATACGGAGGAGGAGGAGAGACAATATCCTACCATTCTGTCCGAGGAAGAGGACGATTTCGACCCTCCAACAATCCCGACTAACTTGCCCACACCGCTCAAACCCACCCTGTCTACGCCACCACCCCGGAGGCTGAACAAACGGTTTAGCACAACTGGCAGCATAGCGACGATCCGTGTAAAACGTAGAGCGCAGCTTGCCGATAAGTTACGTGATATCTTCGAGCTGGAGGGCATCCACCAGGTTGTCGCGGGTCAGCACTGTTCGCTCCCCCACTCCCATGCTGTACTGATTATGTCTTAGAAATCCCGTGCTGGCTGCTGCGATCAGTGTGTGGGTAGTTTCACTTGTCCGCCCAAACTTGGCTAAACCATCAAAGTGCTCCAGGGGTACCTGTACCTGACAGACACCTACCTTTGTTTCTTTGCCCATATGCCGTCCAGAGAGGTGTGCAGGCCCCTTTCTCTTCTAAGTCTCACCCTAACTCGTACTAGGATCAAATCCTTAAATCTGGATGGATGAGCAAAAAGGCAGCCAGGACGAGGCGATGGGTTAGGCACTGGTTCGTCCTGAAGAACGACGTGCTTTCTTGGTACCCTTCGTCGTCTGTCCGTGTTCTCACTCCTCCACTCCGACAACAGCACTGAGAATTCTTGTGATCCATATCTAGGATCCGTACTTCCCGCATGGAGTGGTCGACCTTCGGTACACCATCTCATGCGAAATCGTCGATTCAAAGAGTTTCAGGTTGCGTACCAGCCAGAAGACGGTCAGACTCAGCACGGATTCGACCGCGAACCGAGATGAGTGGATTAAGGCAATTCGAAAGGTCGTATTCAAGGCTCAGAATCAAGGCGATTCAGTGAAGGTGTGCACCTCCGAAATGATGTTTGCTCTGTGACTAAGTCGGACAGATCGCGATTCCATACTCCGCTGTGATGGACATCGAGAAATCCTCTGCCCTGGATTTTAGCGAAACGATTGAGGTCAAGGTGGTGGATAAGAACGAGAACTTCTCGACTGTGGATTCCTACTTCTTTGCATATTTCCAGGACTTGGACGCAGCCTTGGAGCAGATTCGAGATGCGGTTCGGATATATCGCTCATCCTCGGAAAGCCTCCCAGAAGCCACCGTGATCGACACGACTGGGGCAAAGACCACCGCGGCTTTCCCACCAGTACCTCAAGCTCAAGATGAAACACCCCGTCCCGCTCTTGCTGGATTCAGACTTTCTTCACTTTGGAGACCTTGGTCTGAGACCACATCCCCCGGTAGGCCCACCCCTCCCACTTTGGAAGCAGATACTGCCGACGACTTTACGCACGTAACAAAGCGCAAGACAAGCTTTATCCCGTTCACATCCTCCCCGGAACGCTTAACTCCTGCTTCACTGCCTGCCAGGGAATCCGGTGATTACATTGGTCCCGGGGATTTTTCACAACAGCCCACCCCAATTGCCACGACGAGTTCCGATCATACTTATCCCCCTTCCAATTCCATCGACTCCAGCTCGTCCGGATACAGCCTCTCGTCATGGGGTCGACCGTCTTGGCTCCGCATCTCATCACGAAGACTACCCTCAATTCAGAGTGGGAATTCGACCGCGATCGCGGAACACCCTCCTCCAAATCCCGTGACATCACTGAGTTCCGGTGGGATTGCGGACGTGTTAACCTCGGCGCTATCTAGTGCAGGGAGCAAACTGATGCCGGATACGGGATTCAGTGTGTTGGATTCACCGGACGGGCAGGTCGAACAAGAGGTGCAAGACAAGTTTAGACAAGCCTTTGCATTCGATGAGAATGAGAAGGTTTTGGGATGTAAGTTTCACCTGGTGTCCTTCCGTTGGTCAGATGTTTACCAAACCTGCGTAGACTTCCCTGGTCATCTGCTGAGGCTGTTCCCGATTTCTGGTCGACTGTACGTTTCGGAGAACTATTTCTGTTTCAAGTCGAGCGGTCCCTTAGCCTTACGGACGAAGGTACTTGGGTTCTTCCCTTCTAACTGGAACAGGAACTTACACACGATCCCAGATGATTCTCCCCATTCGCGACGTCCTATCTACAGAGAAGTCACGGGCTTTCTACTTTAACGGCTACGGATTGGTGGTCATAATTCGTGGCTACGAAGAGCTGTTCTTTGACTTCCCGTCGGATGAGAGGCGGAGTAGCTTTGTCAGACTCCTTGAAACCCAAGCCGAACGTGTCCGCAAACGTCCCTCCTCCGAGGGTACCCAGCAGAACCAACCCATGCTTGACGTCCTCTTCCTCGAGGATGTCGATTCGCGAACATCCCCAGCGGACGATTCCAGTGAGGAAGAAACGGGTCCCACGGATGAACAAGGCGTGTCATCCCACATGTTCCAATCAACAAGCTCGACCTTCTTGACTTTCAAACCTTCCAAACCGATGCATATCACCTGCCTGACTATCGGGTCGAGAGGAGATGTACAACCCTACATCGCCCTGGCCAAGGGACTCATTGCAGATGGACACAAGGTAAGAATCGCGACGCACGGGGAGTTCAAGGAATGGATCGAGTCGGTAAGATTAACTTCGCCCTATATCCACCCTGTAGTCTAATGTGATACAATAGCATGGGATCGAGTTCGGTTATGTTGGTGGAGACCCTGCCGAGCTGATGAGGATCTGTGTGGAGAACGGCACGTTCACGGTTTCGTTCTTGAAGGAAGGCATCACCAAGGTGGGTTATCCCCGTTTTCTGCCACACTTCTCTTCCAGTATTAAACCCACATTTCCATACAGTTCCGCGGCTGGATCGATGACCTGCTCAAAACCTCCTGGGAGGCGTGTCAAGGGACAGACCTTTTGATCGAGAGCCCAAGTGCCATGGGAGGCATTCACATCGCCGATGCTTTAGAAATTCCGTACTTCCGTGCGTTCACGATGACTTGGACGAGGACGAGGGCATATCCCCACGCCTTTGGCGTTCCGGATCGCAAGGTGTGTGACCCCAAGTTTCACAATAAACCGACTGTATTGAGTTCTATCTTTCACGTGTTACAGATGGGAGGGAATTACAACTATCTCGTAAGGACCCCCATTCATTTTGCGTCATTAAATTGGGCGGTGCTTACACCATTGCAGTCCTACGTACTCTTTGACCAAGTCTTTTGGAGAGGCATCGCTGGTCAGGTCAACAGATGGCGGCGTTCTGTTTTAGGACTCCCAAGTACAAACCTGGACAAGATGGACCCCAACAAGGTCCCATTCCTGTACAACTTCAGTTCAATACTCGTTCCCACACCCTTAGATTGGCCGGAGTGGATTCGAGTGACAGGTCTGTCAATATTTTATCCAACCAACTACGCTCTGACCCTTTCTGTCGCATGCGCTAGGCTATTGGTTTTTAGACGATGCAGATGTCAGTGCTAAGAAATGGACTCCACCTCCGGAATTACTGGCATTCATCGAGGCCGCTCGGGCAGCAAACAAGAAGATCGTGTATATTGGTTTCGGGTCCATAGTCGTCTCCGACCCGAAGTCCATGACACGATGTGTCGTTGACGCTATCGTTCAGAGCGGCGTACATGCGGTCCTGTCCAAGGGCTGGTCCGACAGACTGCAAGTCAAGAGTGCTGGAGAGGTTACTGAACCTGAAGTCCCGTTGCCGAAGGAAATATTCCCTATCTCCTCTGTTCCTCACGACTGGCTATTCGGGAAGGTTGATGCGGCGTGCCATCATGGCGGCGCAGGTACCACCGGAGCTAGCGTGCGAGGTAAATCACCATCTTCACATTGTGATGTGCACTCTTATAATTATATACAGCTGGCATACCCACCATCATTAAGCCCTTCTTCGGTGATCAGCACTTCTGGGCAGATCGGGTGGAAGCGTTAGGGATCGGATCAGCTGTTCGGAAGTTGACAGTGCAAAGCCTTTCTGATGCTTTGGTGGCAGCTACAACTGACCAGAAGCAGATCCAACGCGCTGCTCGGGTCGGTGAACAAGTGCGAACGGTAGGTTGATTGAAGCTCGGCTCTCGGAAGGTGACGCTGATTGATTGACCTCTACAGGAAAGTGGCGTCCGAAATGCCATCGAATCCATCTATCGTGACATGGAATACGCCCGTTCATTGACTCTCAAGCGACGTGCTGGTACAACCCCCAATCACAAGGTCGCCGATGACGATGCAGAGATCGAGAGGTTGCAACCTAGTATTCAGCGGCTTTCACTCTCACTGGCCCGAGGTTCGGAACGACCTCTCACAGGATCATCTGACGGCTCGGCAGCTGGTGCGGCCAGCGAGGATTGGAGCGTCATTTCTGATCCGGAGGATTCCGTCAAACGATCTCCCGATAAGAAACAGCAAGGAAGACGAAGAAGCCTGACCAGTGTCATGTTGTCTGCTCTCCCAGATTCCCTAACCCATTTATCCGCATCTCCCCCTAGATAGAGTATATCACTTATGAGGTTTCTCATACATGAGCTTCGCTTAACGATCTATTCCACCTGGCTATGTAGCGTGTAGACTTCAATTTGTTTCTTTTAATGTCCCCAACTTGTGCATGTGTTCTAGTACCACCCATGTTCTACGGAGTAACGATATGTCTTATACTTAGATAACGGTACCTTAGTGTCCTGCAACCGGGCAGACTATGCATTCGGTATAGATATCAGTCTGTCGTGTTGATGATGATGCGGTTCCCTTGAGGCTTTGGCAATTAATTCAGAAAAGCTCACGGTATTCGCATGGACAGTGCCGGGAACAACAGTATAACAAAGCTGCATGCCTACATGTAAATAGCAAGAACAGCACTTCAGGTGCACCCTGAAGCTGAGGAAACCATTGAGGCTCATAGATCGTAACCCGGAACCGCGTGGGACTACATAACCTGAAAATAGCCGCAAAGGCTCATTTGGCCATCTCGTACAGCGCGTCTTTGTCCCCACTCTCGTCGACTAGCGATTTGAGTTTTCCCCCTTCGACCTTGAGGAGATCGCTGGGCTTGCCGAACTCGGCGATATTTCCGGCATCAAGAACCATAACCTTGTCAGCATCCATCTGAAATTTCAATGTCAACCCAGGGAATAACCTGTCAAGCAGACCCGTGCGTACAATAGTCTGGAGTCTGTGGGCGATCGTGAACAACGTCACATCGGATCCCAGACCGTTGCGGAGAGAAGATTGAATAACAGTGTCGGTCTTATAGTCGATGGCGGAAGTGGCTGCGCAAAAGGCTCTTAGAAAATGTGAAACACCTGTAGCCCGCAGAAACTGACCTTCGTCCAGGATTAGGAGCTTGCTACGACGAACGATCGCTCGAGCAAGTGCAAGGATTTGACGTTGACCAATTGATAGGTTTCCACCACCGCTCGAAATGGGAGTTTCGAGAGAGATCCTTCCTTCATCATCTTCGCTCTGGACCGAAAACAAACCAGCAGCACGGAGAGCGTCGTTGAGCGTAGCGTCGTCGTATTGATCGAACGGATCCAGATTCCCTCGGAGGGTGTCGGATAACAACTCGGGGACTTGGGGGATTATGGTGATGTTCGTCCTGAGAGCCTCGAGGTTGATCTTATTCGTGGGTATGCCGTCGAAGTAGACGGTACCCTCCGTGAGGATGCACCTGAGTAGTGCCAGGGTCAAGGAGCTCTTCCCGCTACCGGTGCGACCGACGACACCAACACGTTCTCCAGATGCGATTCGGAAATTGAGGTTGTGGAGAACTTCTGGTCCGTCGGTACTATACTTGGCAGATAGACCCTCCACGACCACTTCTCCACTGGCTGGCCAGTAAGCAGGGGGGATACCATCGAGCGTAGCTTTCGGCTCTTGTTCAATATCAACATAGTCCTGGATACGTTCCAAACTTGGGAGAGGGTCAGAGGTACCCTAACTAGCCCATTATGGAATACCCACCTGTTTCCGCTGACCTCGAACTCATTCAGAATCCGGACCCACCACAAGATCATACTACTGAAGCCAACGGCCATATTCAAGGAGAAACCGATCTCGGCCGCATAACCCGGGCGATGAATGGCGCCAGTTCCGTAGACGAGATACGCAGCCAAACCTGACGAGAACAGGGCACCGATGGCATCGATGCGGATAGAGATCCACCTGTTCAAGTTGTAAAATGTCCTCGCGGGTCGGGAAAATTTGTCAATGCGATTAAGTGACTCCTGTTTAAACATGTCCTGGGCGGAGTATGCACGGATAGAAACTGTGGAATCGTTAGTGCACACACGCGAACCACCTGTTTGACAACGTACCAATGCCAGCAATCGCAGCGCCAAAGTGAGACAGCACAGGAGAACGAGCGTTACTCATCTCACGCTTGACTGACAATTGGGCCTTGATATACATTTGACCAGCCCATCCGCCGATGAGGAAGGCGGCAATACCGGGGAGGGTAAAGAGCGGAGAGAAGACAATGACGGCTCCGAACTTGACCAACATAGACAAACTGATCTCAAGCAGGGCAGAAAGGTTACGGGAGATAGGACCATCCACTACGAGTAGAATTAGTACATATTTCGCACGGACTGGATCAATACAACGAACCTGCTTGCATATCCTGTGTACATCTGGCGATGACACGAGCTGTTGGGGTCGAGTCAAGCCACCTGAGGGTTGTTCCGAGCACTGACGAGATCAGTTTGCGGTGGATGGCTCTGGAAGCTCTCAAGGATCCGAAGGTGAAGATCGAAGTCACCATAGCGTACAACATCGAAGCACCAGTTAGCAGGGCGCAGTACACCAGGAGGTATCTAACAGAAGAGACCTCAGAGGCATCGTGGTCGTCGTATTGAGCGGACCAGAAACCTACGCCGTCATCAATATCGGGGTAAGCAAGCGAAAGGCAAGAACTTACCCAAGTACCAGGTTTGGACGGCAAGTGAGACTTCTGTCAGTCCCAAGCTGGTGAGGATTATGAACCAGAAGAACAGCGGATAAGAACCCCCCATTCCGATGAAAAATAGTTTTACTGTGGTCCGTCAGTCGCATGAAGGACGGTGGGTGGATGGGACCTACAAGCAGACCAACTGACGTGGCCCTCTGCGATCTCCTCTGTGATCATAAGTTTCCCTGACTTGCCCTCGGGAACTTTTGGAACTTCTCCGTCTACTGTCTCTTCGGCCCTGCGTACTCCCGATTCCTCGGTCTTGAGTTCCTTGGTGAGGGCCTTGCTAGTAGCAAGGGCATTGGACATTGTTCCTTGGCTGAGTATGCGACCGTCAGATCCGAGGGACACGACGAAGTCAGCGATAGGGCTGGTCATAGCTACGTTGTGAGTCTACGATGAGTCGTTAACCCCTGTTCTACATGCACTAATCTGTCTGAGTACTCACAACCAATAACACAGTGCGTCCACGGACAAGGTCCCCCTGCAAGCACTTTTCGACGACCCAACGAGCGGTGTGGACGTCCAATGCGGCCAACACATCATCCAAAATCAAGATCTGGGCCTGAGAGTAAATTACCCTCGCGAGGGTGACGCGCGCCTTCTGCCCACCACTCAGCGTCAAACCCTTCTCACCGACCTCGGTCTTGTCGCCAGCATCGAAGAGGGTCAAATCCCTGTTCAAACCGCACTGGTAGAGGACCTTCTTGTACCTTTGCTCGTCATACGGTGATCCGAACAAGATGTTGTTCCTGATGGTCTCATTCTGAACCCAAGACTCCTGAGCAGCGTACGCTACACCTCTAGCCCTTGGTAAATTGCACCACGAATCTGGTCCCGCAGGGACGTAATGAAGTTCCCCGAGTAACGCCATCAGCAAGGAGGTCTTTCCACAACCAGTTGGACCAACGATCAAGTTGATCTTCCCCTTCCTGAAGATCACTTCATCGTTGATCCGGAGGGTGAAGTTGCGACGAGAGGACCCGGGGGTGATGGTCCCGGAAGATTCGCTGGTCCAAGTGAAGGAAGCGTTGCGAATGCCAATGAGGTCGGTATTTTCTTTGACGTTGTCGGCGATGGTGGCGTCCTTGGAGTTTGGATCAAACTCGTCAAGAAGCTCAGTCTTGCGGAGGAAGTCGTTGAGACGATCAAGTGAGACCTTGGCTTGGATCATCATGGGAATGCCGCCAAAGATCATCCACGTCTGGTCACGCAACATGTCAAACACTGGAATGGGGGAGTGAGCCCATGGTCTCAATTCACGACGTGGAATGGATCGTACCGGACATCGCAGAGAAGACCTTGGCAGCGGTAAGCTGTTCCTTCATAACGACGGTCTGTGTGGGATTGGTAAGCAGTTTCTCTGGTGGGGTACAGAGAATAGCGCACGTAGCAAGCGAAAGATACGACCATGGTGATGACGGGGATAACGAAGCTGTGGAAGGAAGTCGATGATGAATCGCATTGGAACGTTTCCGCAGCCAACTTACTTGACCATCCCAATCAGGATTTCGAGGAAAAGGCGTTTCTTCTGATAGTACAACTCTTCCTCACGTTTCTGTGCAATCTTCTCGTCCATTTTTTCTTCCCAACCGAAGAGCTTGACCATACGGATGACGTTCATGATCTCAGTGACAACTTGCACACGTGAATCCGTCATCTTCATTTTTTCGTTTTGAATGGTCTGCAGCTTTGTAGCGAAGTATCCTGGCACAGGGAAAAGGGCGACCATGGTGGCCATTCCAATGACAGCGCTAGAAGATGGGACAGATATGATCGGATCTGTAATTATGGAGCCTGCGAAACGTATTGACGTACCTCCAGCCCAGGATGGTATATAGGAACACGATACAAAGGATGATCTGGATGGGGCAGGCGACAGCGATCATGAGGAAATCCCTTCCGTCAATGATGTTGTTCAAATCCGTGGAGACGAGGTTATTTATCTTCCCAACAAGGTTTCCGCCCTTCTCTCCGGCAGGCTTCTTCTCTCCCTTGACGCTCGCCTTGTCTGCCTCAGATGGGGTAACTTCGGAGGCGAGGGTTGTCGAGGTCCCTTCGGTAACATCGGTTCCATCGGGTGAATGTCCGAAAGTAGACTCGGCAACTGAGGCGGTGTCTGGGGTTGGGGCACTGGTCGAAGGCTGGCTTGGGGAGGATGAGGATTCGGAAGGTTCAGATTTCATACGAATTCGCAGGGCGTGTTCAAATACGAGTTGGGTGATCATCCCTTGACCCTGTGTAAGCAGCCTTGTCTGGGTAAAATTAGAATTACGATCCATCCGGTACCGTTCAAAATGCTCACCGTGATGAAAATGTACCTGGTGGATGGCGTTTAATTAGCAACGGAGAAACGAGGAGCTGAGTGGCACGGACCATTGGAAAATCATGGAGCCCAGGAACGGCCCAATAAACAAGAGTGCTATCCATACCCATGGGCAAATTAGGGCGTCCTTGCCCCCCGTTCCGAGGTATCTGGGAACCATAACCTGTTATCGAGAGTTGGATAGCGTACAACTCAGATACCTACGTGAGAAGGCGGTTGACGGCAACCGGATTCATGAATCCGACGAACGTCTACGCGGGGTGGTTGAGGGGGAGAACGTTCGAACGTGCACGGGTAAGCTCACCCTAAAAGCCATGAGAAAGGCGAGTATAATGTACTCCTTGCGGAAGACTTTCATGAGGCCCCAAAATACGTGTCTCTTTACAGTCCCAGAGAGCGGGTCCAAGTACTAAAAGCGGAGTGTCAGCACCAGATTTTAGGTCGGCGGCGACTGGACTAACGGGGAAACTCCTCCGAACCAGGTGAGGTGCCCAGTCGTAGTCTGCGAGGGGAGGGCATTCCTCAAGAGGTAGGTGGGGCACCTTGGAGGCCTTGATGACGAGAGGGTCCAGGAAAGTAAAGAGTGAGAACGATAGCCATGAAGCAGTCTGCTCCGGATTAGGCTCGAAAGCGGGATTCTGGTATCACAGTAGAGTTATGCCTGACGTAAAACAGCTCAATGTTCGCCTGATCTTACCTTCGGATCGAAAGGAATGTATTGACTGGGGATGATAATCGGAATGATGGTGGCGACAAATGTGAGGACGCCGACTTTGCTCCACATGAGCCACCCCTCCTCGATGTCAATAGGTGACAGGGTGAAGGTGGCCAACGGATACAAGTCCCTGTACGCGAAAAGTAGCCAGGCACCGAAGAGGACCCAGACGAGATGAGTGTTGGCAAGGTTAGCGGTTCTTGACCGGGCAGAGACAGCAGCGATAGAGAGAATGGCAGTGTAAACCTGTGAAATTTAGCAAGTGCTGGGAGTGAATGCAAGTACGTTGGTAGCTCACATAGGTGATCACAACTGCTAGATCGAGCCATTCCCAATACGTGAGGGTGTTCCCACCACGGTGGTGCTTGTGCTTTTTACCCCAGTGTTTACCCCTGGTTGTGGTATGGACAGAAGGAGTCTCTTCGAGAACGAAAGTCGCCGTACTGAGACCGACAAGAATGAAAATGGAGAGAAGGCGGAGAACCCTGTAAATGAAGATGTCCACACCCCCAAGAGACTTTGCGTGGTGACGAAGCTCGGCGAAGAATCCGTTGGGGTCCGTTACGATGATTGGTTCCAGCGGCTCTTCCTCCCTGATGGGATTATTGGTGAAGTGTGCCCATGCCCTTTTGACAGATTTGCGGGTAGAGATGTAGTGAATGGCAATGACAAGGAGAGATATTGTTGCGAAGAATGGAGGCAGGATAAGGGAGTCCTCCCATATGCTGGACAACTGGATGAGCGGGCGAGCTTCGACGGTTAATCAGAGTGATCAGATGCCTACGAATGTTTTTTGAAGACGAATACGGAGGAGTAGCCCTGTATGACTGCTTGTGAAGACTGGTATATGGACGGTGGCAAGTCGATGAAGGACAAGCCAGGTATGCGCATGTTTGGGGGCACCTGCTGGGTGGTGGCTGAAGGAGGAGGGCGAGGTTACTGCGATCCGGCTCTTATGTAAATTTGATTTTTGCAGATTCTCGTGACGAAATCAAACTCAATCCAGGTGTGGGGGCACCTTCGGTCAGAAGAGACGGACGCGAGGGTGCTAAGGCTGCTTTGCGGTGATACGCGTGGGTGGTGGGATGGGATAGGTCTGCTACGGGTCTGGCTGAAGCGCCTCATCGGGAAGGCGACGTGATAGACGATTGCGTCACGTGGCGCGCTGGATCTTCGGTGCACGTGACGTGAGACAACCTGAGGCGGCCTTTGCGGAGAAGCAGTGCAAGCAAACGACGACCGCGACGATTCAAACCACCAATGTCCTCCAACCAAGGCCACGGCGAAAGCCCCCCGAGCACGCGGCCATCCATGTCCGCCCTTCCAGACCAAGGCCCACTCGCCCTTTTCGATCTCTATCTCAGGATCTTCTCAGATTCTTATCTCACCTTCCTACAAGAGAGGTTTGCGCATGACTCTTCTCTGGCTCTTGTTTAACTCTCCCCTGACATTCATTTCGTCCACGCAGGAGGAAAATTGAGGAAGATTAGTCAGTTTATCGCATCTCCGCCCTCCCCTCTTTGTTCCCGCTGACTACCCCCACAGTTATGAGTCCCTCGTCGAACTCCACCGTAAGACCCTCAACGTGGATCAATTCTTCGATGCTCGCCTCGAGACCACGACCCTGAGATCCGCTTGGTCGGAAATCAGAGATAACGTCGAGAGGGAAGCCCAGACTCGTCGGGCTTTCATGGATTCCATGACTCACGAGGTCATCAATCCTCTCGTTTCCTTCAGGGTCAGTTTCCCAGTCGAACCCTTATGCCCATATCCTGAAATCCCAACCGGTGCCGTCTAGGAGACTCAGGATCGGATTCGCAAACGGATCCGAAACCACATGAGGGAATCGACTCAAGCTCACAACGATTATACTGAAAACGTGTTGCCGAAGCTCAAGCGTGCCTACCTTAAGAAATGTCAAGACGTCGAGGTAAGAATTTCGTATACCTTGGCTCTCGCGCGGTGGTCCATTCACGGCTCACCAACTTTCAGGATCACAAATCGGTCGCCCTCTCAGCAGCATCTCATGCAAAATCTGACCTTCGCCACGCCGACGCTCAGGGCCAATATAACCGCGATCCTGCAACGCGTCCGGTCGTCACATCACCACAGCCCCTGAGACCACTTGAGCGTCGTGCTTCAACGAGCACCACTACAACCCGCCCGAGATCCCCGCCTTCAACCACGCTCTCGGATATTGCCTCCCAGGGTCAGTTTCATCCCATCCGCTCTCTGCCAATACCTAACACGCCCTTAAGGCAAGAAGCAGTTAAATCACCTTATGACATTTTTGGACAAGGGAGGTGCAAAGGAAGTCCTTAGAGGCGGCTTGGACAGGGATCCACTTCGCTCAGTGCGGGCGAAGCGAGAAGCGGACGAAGCAGGCAAGAAGATTTTTCTATCCTCCGCATATAGGCGTCTCATTCTTGACAGATGTTCAATATCGGAATGCTGTGCATTGGTGTGAAACTCTCCGGCTAAACCGAGAGAAGACGATGGAAGCGGGGTATCATGTGGGTGTCCGTTGCTCAATGGAACGTATACGCTCGGTCTAACTTCCCGCAAGAGCTTGGAGACCTTTATTGGTGAATCCTCGGAGACGATTAAGAAGGTGCTGGGCAGATATACGGATAATCTTGCGTGGGTTAAAACCAGCATCTGGAATTTCTGCGTCGGATTAAAAGTTCCACAGTGCCTTGTTTTCAACTAACCTGCAACTCGCTAGCCACGGTGCCCAGCAGGTTGAGAAGGTGTCCACCGGACGAGACATGAAAGGGGTACACGCATATATTGGACAATCTCTGGCGTCGTCGATCCCCACGCCCATCCTATATCAGAACTACCATGTGGGAGAGTGCAAGGACTTGATCTTTGGCTTCAGCCTCCAAGATTACGCAACGGCGAGGGATCTACCAGAGGGTGAAATACCAAAGATCGTGAGGATCTGCATCGAGGAGGTCGATAGGAGGGGCCTTGATTCCGAGGGTATCTATCGGGTGAGTCCCCCTTGCCTTGTCTTCTCCATGCCTGTCCTTATTAGGAGACCAGGTATCCGGCAGAGTTGCCTCTGTTAACGAAGTCAGTTCAGCTGGATTTAAGCGCCGATAAGGTTATACTTACCCCTTTACAGCTCAGGCACAGAATCGAGAGGAACGAAGAGGCGTTCCGCTTTAATCCTACTGATGACAACTACGTCATCGCCTCGTTACTCAAGGTCCGTCGGCGATTCATACTCCCAACATCGGTTTTGTTGACACCCACTTAGATGTACCTACGGGAGCTTCCCGAACCGTTGTTTAAGTTCTCTTTGGAAGACAGAATTCAGCACACCATCGACCTTGGTTAGAATTTTCCCATATCCAGCCACGGACCTCCCTCTGAATGAAGTTACCTCACAGAGAAACACTTCGCTTCAGATTTCCAACTCGTCCGCGCGAAGATTCGACGCCTCCCACCCATCCACAGATATACTCTGAAGGCTGTCCTATTGCACCTCAACCGCGTCGCATCACATCGAGAGAGGAATAAGATGGATACCAGGAACCTCGCAATCGTGTTCGGGATTTTCGGGAACGACGACGAGCCCAAGGGCGGTGATTTATTGAGCTTCCAGGGCCACAATGTAAGTTAGTTCTTATTAATACCTCTCTAGGCGTTAACCTTGCTGGCATAGGATACCTTTATGGAAACCTTGATCGTCCACTCCTCTACGCTGTTTGATGACCAAAGTAACCTGGGGTCTTACGCGACATCTCCCCCCCTCCCCCCGGCTCCTCTTGGAGAAGCCCTACCTCCGTTCGCCTATGGTTCAACCCACACCAAATTCTCAGAATATGGTGCTCAGCAGCAAATCAACGCGCCGCTTTCGCAGACCACGGCCCTACAAACGTCGACCGGTGACGACTTCACACCACAACTCCCGCCTCGACCACCCGCAAGCATCCATCCGTCATCGCGGGGGAACAGCGGTAATACGAACGGGCTCTCTAACGCATCCCCCACCCGATCTGAGGCGGAAACCAGCCTTACGAACCCAATCTCATTTATCCCGACGCCTCCGCTACCCCTTCGCCCTGGTCGACAAGGCGCTTTGACACCCATCCAGAGTTTGAGGGGGACGAAGGGGCTAGACTTTTCGCAGCAAGAGATTTCTGAGGGAGATTGGACCGGGCCCGCTCCCACATCTCCCCCGTTGAGCGACCCGCCACCAACCCCTCCCCCAACCACGTTCAAGTCTCCGCAGATACCACCTCCTGCTCCTCCCCAGTCTACCTTTGCACTGCAACAGCAGCAATCAGCATTAGCCCAACTCCCGACTCAGGAACAACCCCAACAGAAGACACAACCTCCCTTACCGGGGATCGAAAGAATAGCAGTCGGGGACTTTGAGCCGGTCGCCAACCCCTCGGAAACACCTTCGATCTCAGCAGTGGACAATGGACAGTCGACAGACTATGCGAGTCCGATTACACTCGACGCACCGATGGGACCAACCCTGCAACCGGTTAATTCTCAGCCCCTCACTCAACGAGAGCCTCAGGTACTTTCGCAGTTACAAACCCAATTCCAAGCTCCTATCAAAAGTGCTCAGGTCCAGGAACAGAACCGATCGTCCCCTGCCCACTCCCTTCGTCAGTTGGACGAGATATCACATGACGGACGGGAGTCACAGGAACTCCCACCTTCTCAGCCACAATAGGACCCCCCACCTTGTTTACGCACGCACGGTTGTGTGTACTTTACTACGGTTTGTGTTCGACTTTCCTACTTGTCTTACAGGCATATGTATTGTTTTTTTTATCTCGGCTTTCGTTTCTTCACCAACAGCGCAGTCTTGGACTTGTTTTTTGACCTTGAGTGTGATATTTCTCGGCACAGGTGTACATCGGGACCCTTCCACGCGGAAACGTGCTCGCTAGACACGTATGCAAGATAGTATATTATATGACCGAGTTGACGAGAATGGACCTCATGGAATGATACGACTACAATATGACATATGATATGCGGTGTGGAGGTGCTGGAATATATCTACCTTAAGGTAGGCTCGGTTAGCTGCGATCCCAGAAGTAAGAACGGACGGCTTCTTCCGTGTCCATCTCGTCTTCAAACGCCTGGTGCTGTCGTTCTTGACGGAGACTTTCCTCATACCAGCGTCCAACAACAGGGTGCGTGAACACTCTGTGAATGTGGAGGTGAATGTCAGACAAGCCACTCCAAGCACAGTGCGGGAGTTGGCGTACTTTGTTGGGCTGAAATTGAGAACTTGGAGTGTATCAAGGGATGTCGCTCGAGAAAGCCCAACGTATGCCTGGCCCTTCTCAAATGTCCGGGAGAGGTCGATTCGTACGCGCTGCAACGTTTGACCTTGAGACTTGTGGATACTTATGGCCCATGCTAAGATGAGCGGTATCTGGACAACGACCCCAATTCAGACCTGTGTGAGAGGAGCACCACAAAGAAGTCGGTCACCTGTCCTCTTGTAGCTTCGACATCCCCGTGTACGTTCTCAGTTTTGAATTCTACGGGCACCATCATCATCTTCCGACCGCTGGTCCATTGGACAACTGGCCAGAGGTGCGCACTATCCATTATGTGTTGGGGAATTTCGCGGTTGCGCCTCCTGGCAGCGTCGTTCCGCATTTCGTTATCAGGGTCTAGAAACCCTATATCCGTATTCCCGTTGACAGCTTCCCGTGCGGTGAGGAAGTCGACGACTTTGCCGATGGACCCGTTGACCAACTCTCCCTGGACGAGATTCTAAAGTCGTCCCTCATCAGATTCTGGTCGAGTTGGTCCCCCGGGAAGTGCCTTACCTTGATGAGCATAACCTGACAGCCGACCTGGAGAGATGGAGGTTTGTGGATAGTCGTCCATCACACGAGGGTGTCTCTCACCTTCAGCCTGATGATCTCTGGGGCGATATCTTTGTTAAGCAGTCTTATCGCAATCTTGATGTCCACCGGCTCCCCTCTGTCATTGATACAAGCGATGTCATGGGATTTATACGTCCTTGTTGGACCGGCGAGTACATCTATCCGCCGCTGGTTCTCCGCAGCAACCTCCGCTTTCGTTGGAAACCTCGTGCACCTTTAGTACCTTCCTCAATCGAGAAGTGGCGTACACTTACAGATCCGTTGGTTCAATACCATCAGAGTAGACAATGTCTCTCGACAGCTGATCCATCCGTTCTGTAATTTCTGGGGTCACAATCCCCCTCCGCATTAAATTGAGCATGTCAACAAACTCTACAGGGGTGAATGAATAAAGTGTCACAAGAGCCGAATGTCGTGTCCAACACCCACCTTGGTTGTCTTGACGGAAGACTCGATGAAGAGTGACAGGAAACCCAAAACACCGAGACCATGAGTTCGCTTGGAAGGCAAAGAGGACTTGCGAATCGTTCTCCTGGACAGGGGGGAGCTGAAAGAAGTCTCCACAAACGACAAGCTATATGAATGACGTTCAACGAGAGGGAGACATACTAACTGGCGGAAGATTACCTGTATCCCTCCAAAAGGTCTATCATCCTTGCGGACTTGTCGAGCGATGTATTCCTACGGTGTAAGAGTGAGCGCAAGCTGATGTATCACGTTAGAGTAAACACCCACGAGCTTATCGAAGAACCGGGCATCAATCATAGATACTTGTTGCCCATCAGCCAACACGAAGAACAAAATAAGATTTGGCACCAACTCTCGTCAATGAGGAGAATCTGAGTGCGCGTCCAGCGCTCAGTGCTGGGGCCTCCCTTGTCGATCAGTTTTATATAAACCTGTGCCGGCCTCTTGCAAAGACCACACCCAGACCACGAATGGAGAGTTGTTCCGTTGATATTTATCGCAGCCATCCCAGTCGACGCTGTTACCGAAATGATGCGACGGGTACGCACGGCCCACCGAATGATCTCCCTGATCAACACAGATTTTCCAGTCCCTTGTGTACCACTGTTTAACGAGTCAAACCCTTGCCATAACTGGACTCACCTGCTGGCCCGGTGAAGAAGACATTGTCTCCTTGCGCGACTTTTGTCAACACCAACTCCTGTTCAGGAGAAAGTTGTACCGGTGGTGGCTCCAATGGTTCTTCCATGACGCTCATCTGAGAAAGGGTTGTGGCGCTGGACGATTGAGTGGGGGACGGTGTCGGGAGCTGCATAGGATGACGCTGCGAAGGCGGTTGTCGCGTGCTAGGACCTATCCAACGCGTTCAGGAAAGAATCGCCGAAGGATAGGTGTCGCGAAGCTCACCGGGCTCAGGGGCATGTAGCCATTGTCGAGCAAGATTTAGGGAACGAAATGATTTAAATGTTGCACTGGGACAGCCCCTCGCCTGTTACAGAGAATTGACTCAGATCAGGTCTTAGGTGGAATCTGCACCCCGGTCCCCACCTGAGCCTGGAACTGTGGATGATCGATGAAGGCGTGTTAGTGAGTCGGAACTTGCTGGCTCCAATCGAAGCAGCGCGTACATCTTCCCAAGACGTGCACACTGTGCCTCCGTCGCGGCCATCTTTGACTGCATAGTATGTGGGGCGGAGTTGGGATGGCTGCATATGTTGTACTTATTGAGGATCCGGAATTCACATCACGTGTTCAAACGCGCTGGTTGATCGCGCATACATGATGGGGTCCGAGTCAAAATCGTAGTTGGCCTGAGGATCACTGATCCGACTCAATCAGGGTTTACGTAGATACGCTTTGTAACCGCCTGTTCACTATCCACCTCTTCCGCGAAGACCTGTGCTTTCCGGTTTCGCTCGGCGTTCTCTTCGTGCCAATTTAGAACTGTTTCATGGACCATCACCCTAGGCGTGGGATAAGCTTTGTGACGAAACCAGCTATCTGAGAAAAGTTACCTAGATGGGTCGAAATTCAAGACCTGTAGTGTTTGCAATGACGTGGCCCGAGAAAGGGCGACGTATGCTAGGGAATTGTGGGTTAACGCCCCCGTTTTTCAGACGTACATAATCACTGACCCTGCCCCTTCTCGAAGATCCTCCCGAGGTTAACCCGGACCCTTTGCAGGGTCTGTCCCTGAGATTTATGGATGCTGATCGCCCAAGCTAATATTAATGGAACTTGCAACCGTATGGCCTGCATCGTCCCGTTGACGTTCTCGATCGTGAACTCGTAGCGAGGGATGAGCCTCTTTCGGCCACTCAGGAATTCGACAACTGGCCACTTGGTTGGGTTTTCCCATAAGTGGCTCGCTACCCGTACCTCTCCACCCTTCTGGTTCTGGTTTTCCTCTCTGTCTCTTGGAGATAAGCATATTGTGATCCTGTGAATCTCCTTCGCCTCACGGCAAGTGAGAAAATCAGTGACCTTTCCCACTGAACCGTTAACGAGCACCCCCTGTTCCGTGTTCTGTCCAGGCGTGAGAATATGTGTTGCACAAAGAAGGTACTTCCGCACCTTGATCAGCATCACCTGTGCACCAACCTAAAGTTGGTGATATAGGACCGTCGGGAAAATATTAAGGAGAGCTTGGCTTCCTACCTTCAACGTCATGGCTTCAGGTGCCAGCACACATCTGTCCAGCTGCGCCTTAGCCTGCCGGGGAGTGACAATTTGGCGCTTGTCGTCCTCGCCGCCGTAATCACGGGACTGAAAAGTGTGCGCCGGGCCGCTTAGTTTGGCCAGCCTGCTCTCGTTCGCGAATTGAACTTCCTTCTTTGTAGGGAACCTACGAAACTAATAATCAGGGACACGCTCGAAAATATTTTCAGGACGTACAATTCTGTTGGTTCCACCGAGTCCGTATACTGGACCTGTCTTGCTAGCGCCACCAAACGAGATTTGTTTTGTTCGCTCAATTTGCCGAACCGCATTTCATTAAGCAGGTTCACAAATGCTAAAATAACGGATTAGTATCTGTTGGTCACCACGGAGGGGGTCAACCATACATTGTTCTTTCTGGCGGAACACGCGGGTCAATGTCGTAACAGAATTGATACATTGATCCCACGACTGCGCTTGGAAAGCAAATCGCACGTTCTTGGAGCTAAGGTCTACCGGCGGAAGTTGGAAAAAATCTCCAGAAAGTACGAGCTTCAAGTCCGTGAGCTAGTTACGCTTAACTCAGTGAAGACGGGGATGACTGACTTGAATTCCACCGAACGGAAGCTCGTTTTCTCTGACCTCACGAGCTATGTGTTCCTGGTGGGGAGCGTTGGGTGTGCTGAGCGAAACAGTGACCGGGGGAATACCCACGAGTTTGTCAAATAGAATGGCGTCGACCATCGATACTGTACAAGTTGTCAGCAGGGGCATCTGGACTACATAAACCGCATATTACTTTCGTCGATTATGAGCATTTCTACTCTTATCCAACGCTTACGAACCTTCTCCCAATATCCGGCCCCGTGTCTGATCGATTTCACGTACATCTTCAGGTCCCCGTTACCAAACCCGATACCGGCCCAGGAATGGAGCGTGACACCGCCAATATTCACGGCAGCCATACCAGTCGAAGCAGTGACTGCCACATCGTCACCAAAGCGTTGACGAGCCCAGCCGATGACCTGCCTCAACAACACGGACTTACCCGTTCCTGCGACATAAGATATCAAATGCCCCCGGTATTATCGTGGGACCTACCAGCAGAACCCGTGAAGAATACATTCCCTCCAGACTTGACCATTTTCAAAACGTGCGCTTGTTCTGGAGATAGTTCAACCGCTGATTCCTCAGCCACCGGCAGTTCTTCGGCATGGCTAGATTGAGGTTTGTTAGGCGCGGAGGGCCCTGGGGAAGTGGGGGTAGGACTGTCACGAGGACTAGGTGGTGGAACCGGCGTTGGGAGGTCCGTTGGGCGTCCGATTTCGATGTGAGGGTTCTGCGTACTGGGACTAGGAGTCTTTATCCATTCTTGTGCTTCTTCTAGGCTGCGAAAAGACTTGTACTTGTTTCCGGGGTACCTGCTGACCTACCGAACGATATTATCATCTACATGTTCCGCATACGTTCTTACACGATAGCCACCTGCGCAAGGCACTGGGACATATCAGCCACCTGCGAAATTACGGCCGAAGAGTCGCCAGCGTACCTCCTCCCATGTGTTATAGATGTTTGGGCCGCCTCTGCCGACCTTCACCACGTAGTACTTCTTCTGGAATTTGGGCATGGTGGGGTGTTCACTAGAGGTGTCACTGCCAGCGGACACCGCGAGGCGCGGTGTGAAGTATCGCCTCACGTGACGGGATATTCGGAGACGGGTTATGCCGCAATGATAATATGATTCCAATGTCCATCCAGCTCAACGGCAGCCACACCCTCCACTCACCCCAAAGGATGGCCGAGCCATCTACCACTACCTCTGAAGTCGGAGAAGTGACGGCGGTCTTGGGCGCACCGACTCAGCAAGACGGGAAGCCTGTACCAGCGCAAGAGCCAAAGCGGCCAGAGCCAACAATACCCTATTCGTGGCGGACCTTCCGCCCACCAATCAACTTTGAGTATATAACGGACTGCGACAGAGCCAACGAGCTCCTCGCGGTATTGGAGCCTTGCGTACTTGGTTTTGATGTCGAATGGAAACCAGCGTTCCTGAAGGGACAACCTGAGAACAAGGTCGCTCTCATCCAACTGGCCAACAACGAGGTTATATATTTGCTACAAGTTAGCGCGATGCAGAGTAAATCTTGATCATTGTTTATATGGCTGCGTACATGGGCTGAGCCAGATACGGTTCAGGATTTCCAGAGAACCTCCGGGTGATCCTTGAGAGTGGGACGTATACGAAGACAGGCGTTGGGATACAGGGTGTGTACCGTCCGCTTCGACGTCGCGCGTAACCTTGACCGCTAACGGACGTGTGCTGTTTGCCTCAAGACGACGCAAAGAAGGTCTACAGGGACTGTGGCGTCTCGATGAAACGCTGCGTGGACCTTTCATTGTTGGCTCGTTCGGTAGACTCGAGATGGAAGGGGAAATATACCAACCCCATTGGACTGGCAAACCTGGTTGCCACCTACGAGTTTCTTGCGCTCGGCAAAGGCAAGATAACGCGCAGTAACTGGGAGGCACCGCTGTCATTTAACCAACAGGAATGTGAGTGAATGGCTTGTCACCTGGACATGTTGTTGCACGCGGTAACGAACGCGACTTACGACCAGACGCTGCGAACGATGGACATTCTGGATACACGATATATTTACGCTTGATCACGATGGCTGGCGAAATGGTTACTCCTCCCGCGGAGGCTTGGTATTCATTCGACGTAAACAGAGGATCCCTATGCGATCAGCTCGGCAGAACTTGGCATCCGGTCAATCCCGACTACGACCCTGGGCCACCACCTCCGCCGAAACCACCGAAGGAGAAGAAGGAATTGGAGAAAAAGGAAATTCGGGTAGAAGGGGATGCAGGGAAGATGGCGGTTCCCAAGCAAGCCAAGCTATCGCGCCAGCAACACGGTGAAGGGTCAAACCACAGGCCACGTTGGATAGGTGAGGCCGTTCCTGGATCGAGTTCTGGACAGACGAACAGACGTCAACAGTCTGCTGGGGATAGAACGGACGCGAGCGGAGGACGCGGGCGGGGATACGCGGGACCTGGGCCCGTCCGACAGCATCGTGGACGAGGGCGAGGACGTGGTGGTGGCAGCAGGATTGGAACATTTGACAAGTGCGTTCACGGACTGCTCCGCACGTTGAGACGTTTATAATGTAATGGGGTTGGCAGGACAGGGCCGTAGACCGCGGAGGATTAGACGCTATCTATCTGGGAATATTACGGATTCGACTGTCTGTACGTTATGAGCACACGAGGGTGGCCACAATCGGATCGGGAGGCTGTTTTGTGCCATAGCCGGTCGCGAGCAGGAGCAAAGCCAGGGCACGATTGGCGATCACCGCCATCGGTTTACCGACGATGAGTCCTCGATCCCCGGCACAGCCTCGGGCAAAGTTCCCATGCTATGCTGTAAATTGGATATTGCAACCTTGGTACGGAACCCTACCTTCGTCGCATATCTCCCACGGTTGCAACGCGATGTTTTTCAGTGGGCAGGGTGCGTGCGTCTGATAGCCACGGGGGGCTGGGGCTCGGTGTGGTCGGTGCATTGAGCAGGTTTCAGCCATAAGCTTCTCCACACCCATGGGCGGTGCGTCTGCAGCCATGACAGCAGACTAGACGCCGCCCATCGGGCTGGCCTCGGCCCCTTCCGGTTTATTTTATTTTTGCGATCGACCTTCTGTCAGTGTCACAGCCGGATTGGGTCCCCCCTACTTATAGGGTCCTCCACCCTTCCCCCCACGGGTGCATCCCTTATCCTTCCCCCCCCCTGCCTCAGGTGTCCCAATGCCGGCGCTTTCCCTCCTCCCCTTCGTTGCGCTGTTCGCCGCCACCGCTCACGCCGCCGCTGGAACTTTTGGCAAGAACGTCGTCCCCTACATCCCTCAGGTGCGCCATTTCCACCCTCTCCCAGCTGTTCCGTGGGCGGTACTGATCGGTCCCCCAGTCATTTTTTTTCGATTGGAATGACCCAACTCTCCCGTTGCCCAATCCCACGACCGCCCAGTGCGACACCATAAATATCAAGTGGGGCAGATCGAGTGCGACAGGGTACCTCTCGTCTTCGTCTTGTATGCGATTCGTGCACTCATCCAATCCTTCATAGCCCCAACCCCATTGCGCCTTACAAACTCCTCGTACACGCTTCGTATGTTGTCTCTGCGCCTCACGTGCAATACGACTCGCTCACTATTTTCCAGGTCTGAAACCGTGCCGTTTGTCATCGATGCGGGAAATGACCTCCAATTTGTAAGCTTGGATACGGGCCCAGCCTCCAGTGCATTGAATAACATATCACCGTCAGAATTGGACCGTTCCATTCAGGCCCGGAACACAGTACGAAATTTGCATGGTTAGTTGCGCAGCCGCCCTTTTGCCATGATATCTTTTCAATGCTGATACCTCATCATGACCGCAGTTTGACACAAACGGGGCAACAGGAGGATGCCAAGCTGTCTATACGATGTATCCATCACAATCTAGTTCATCTCCGAACTGTGCAAACCTCACCCTGCCCTCGAACACCCTCAGTGTTCAAGCCACTGTGGTGGATGGTCCCTTGTCTCGGTACGGATGGGTCCCTCAGGTAACAGGTCTGGGTCCTGCGTAACCTTATCCTCACTGACCTCTGTCTCAGTGTACAGACATCTCACTCGTTCCCCAAAATGGGCGACCGCCATATACCATGCTTGTTGCCCCGGCTCTCCATCCTCCGTACAAGATCGAGTCGCCTGACATGAGCGCCATAAACTGGACTGTCTCCCTCACTTGGGCGTCTCCCTTCTTTATTAGTCTGACTGACGCCGACGGTCTTTCGTGGACTAACGGACCCATGCACAGCGGAGGAGGTGGACCAGATACGTGCTTTTCTTCTACACCTCTGTAAGCGTTCTGCCATCTGGCCCAGCAGATCTAGCATCTGACGTCTTCCCAAGGGAATCTGGCGTTTCCACCGGTGTCGTCGTTGGAACAAGCATTGGTGGTCTCGTGTTGGGTGCAATCATCGGTATCGTCGCTGCAAGCTTCTTCGCACGCAATCGATACAACAAAGTCAGGCGCAACTCGAGCACCGATTCTATTGACAACGCTGCCTACATCGCCAATCCGGTGCGATTCAAGAGGACCGATAACGAACCGCAGCCTGCTGGCACACCAGGACCTGATATTGGCACCAACCAGTACCTTGTTGAACCATTCTTGCCAGAGACCGCCAATCCTACCAGTCCGACTCAGAACCAATCGACACCCGCACCCACGTCGTCTTACTCGAATGCTCAATCCGACGGCAGTGGCAGTAATTCGCAACAAGTCCCCCACGTCTACGTTGTCCATCACGATGCTGGGGGCGCACCTATTACCGTTTTCACTGGTGGTGCTGGTGTGACAGAACTCCCGCCATCATATGTCGGTCGACCGGGAGATCAACCTAATCCCCTGCCGCCAACCCCTGGCAACTCCAACAACCCTACTGACAGGAGATCGCGGCCTGGTCCAGTCCCCCGTAAATCTAACCAGTAATCGATAGACATCCCGCAAAATGTGGCTTAGGGGCCCGATTCTCCAGGGGGGGATTATTTAATTGTGGACCTCTCGCTCCCATCTTTTGCGCTTCTTCTCATATCTCTCGGGGCTGTATGAGACTATTCCGTATTTTTGTTTTCCTTCCTTCGACTGACGCGACTATATGGTTCCCTCCACCTTCTTTCTCAATACATCGACCACTTGTACATTTACCCATACGGCCCTGCGAGGACTTTTGATATCCGCACCATAGTTGAAACTGTAGTTCAAAATCTAATGGAATTAATTTCCTCCCAATCTCCACCTGCACCCTTCACCTTCTCCGCACCCCCTAGCCAAAACCGGCCGATGCCAAACCTGTACGTTCGGACTGAAGGAACAACTTGTCACGGTTTGCAAGGTATATAAACCCCAATCGGGGAAGGTTTCCATCCAGAGGTTGGTCCAGGCACCGACCATCCCGGCGGTAGATTGTGACCACAAAGGCGTGAATCCAAGGTTGCACGGCCCTCGCTGTTCGTTTCGGATGTGAAATTGGATGCAGATGTGGCCGTGGACGGATGGCGATGCGCCAGCAGTGTTCCAAGCCTCTCGTCCATGACCTCAAGATCGCTGTCATTCCATTCCTACCAATGTCCGCCGATCCCAACAACGCAAAAAGATAGGGGCGATCGAGGGAGGGAAAGGAAAAGAAGAAGAAAAAGTCATCTCGCCTCAAATCCAAAGCGATCTCAGCCAAGGGACACTCACCTGCGCTTGCTGCGGCGCACTCTCAAACGTTGACCATATCTCCGCGAACCTGGTATCTCTTTTACATAACTCGCGCAGGAAAACTTTGATGCTGAAGAAAAAAAAACAAACTCGGATGATCAGAACCGGGGTGTGTGGGCAGGTGACAGAAAGACGGCGCCGTCTAAAACGAGGGGTTTCCGAGGGCCTCGGTTGCCGCGTGAGAGATGAGCTTACGTTTTGCGCTCCGACAAGGCGTTGGATCCGGGGGGTCCCAGGCCGCCCATTACCATTGGGATAACATTGGCCCTGTCCATGAGCCCCCGATCCACGTCTTCGTCTCCCGTCGATAGAGTTTGCGTGTCGAGAAGGTAGATAACCCACGCCGCGATAAATGAATCATGTGAACCGTCCCGCGCCGAATGTGCTCCCGAACCCGGTTCCGGGAGTTCATTAAACAACTGCCAGGTAAGTTGGGTGACGAGGACGGTTATGAATCCGGCGTGCAGGGACTCTATGTGGTGGATTAGCGGCATCCATAACGAGACCACCATCTTCTGAGGGTGAAAGGATTTCGAGTCAAGTGTTCGCTTCCTAAATTCAGTCCGAGTGTCAGTTTAAACTTTTGCCCAGAACACAAACGAAGGAGCGCACTTCTTGGCCAAGGGCACGAGGGCCCCCTTCTCCATCAGGGCGTCGCACAACGCTTCTATGGCGAGTCGCTCCTTGACTGCCTGCGTTGAGCCCACACTCGAGTCATCCCACTCGATGCCCTCCCAGCCAAGGTTCCCGCTGGATATGTCTACCGCAGTCTTCGCCTCGGCAATCCAGCGTTCAATTTCCCTCAGAACACTGTCAATCTTTGGCTGATACTTCAGCCTCGAGGATGCGTCTCGCGTCACAACTTTCATGAGAACGCTATACTTCTTCAAGAGGGGTGCAGCAGATCGCACAGGTCGTCTTCGATCGGGTTTCGCCGACGAGGGATGTAGCTCCGGCATGAAGTAGTTGTGAAATAGCCATCTCAGGGACTAAGGGGGAGTTTGGGGCGTTAATCAGATGGTCCCGCGATCGAAGCTGGGGAGAGAGAATAACCTCGTGGGCGGCTTCTCTTAGGACTTGGAGCGACGGGAGGTCTTCATGGGTCGCTGCGTGCCGGACCTCTACCAACCAGCCGGGAAGGCCCAACTGCGCCGCGATGGAAGCAATCGACCTGGCGTAAACGCCGGATTGCAGAGGATCAACCAAGCCATTGACTAGCCGTATTATGGCCGTCGAATAGCACTGCCGGAGGTTATACCCAGACAAGACGACCGGTGAGGGTGGGTGTGACTCCGGGGTGTCTTGCAGAGTCACGGCCAACAATCCCAGTGTGGACTCCAAGGCATGTGAAAGCTGCGTTATGGACTTCCACGCCGATAGCTGGATTCAGGAGCGTACGTCAGTTCGGCGTAATAGGGGAGAAAAGGGGACGCGTTACCTTGTTCACAGCTAATTGTTTGCTGTGGAGATCGGTTTCGTCTGAGTATATCCACGAACATAGCTGTTCTAATTCGGAAAGCGACGCCCATGGGACACGTCTTGGGAGTTGCATCTCGTCGACTCAAGTCGCTCGAATGAGAATCCACTTCAACAACTTCAAGGTCGGATCGAGAAAATTGATCGGTGAATTGATCCGTACCACTCGGCGGCTTGGGTGCGAGATCGTTGGGTCGGCTCCGAACTAGAGGGCGAAGGCGGGCCAAAGCTCGGCTCGGACTCCCCTGTGAGCTCGCGCAGACGTCTGAACTGCGTTCTGGCCCCTTTCTTGGCGCTTGGGCGCAAAAGGGAAAACGTCTACTCGAACCTTGGCGCCGTCATCGTTGGTCTCGACCAAAGCCAATACGCCACCATAACGCCCCTTTCCATCCGAGGGGGTCGATCAGTGGGAGGCGGAACATTCCTATATATCTCACGACATGTCGCGGCGGTGTGATTAATCGCAGGTCGGATCATTCTCTGTCCCTGTGCCTTTGTTTACAGGTTGGACCTTCAGCTTCAATGGTCACATTCTTACCGAAGATCTTGAACGAACGATACGAGGTCTCCCATAAGCTTCTCCGAAGTCACATGAGGTGGACATGGGGTATATTTCTGGGTATGTACGGAACGCATAGTCAAGCAATTTCCACCCTGGCACGGCTGAACCAGAAACCAGAAGGAAACCGCTCCGGCTTAATTGGTTCCGAAAACGTTCGTCTGTCTAAACCACGCATACCCAAAGATACGGAGAAGGCTCTGTCAAAGAGTTGCCAGCCAATGTGCTCGGCATGGCCGTGGTCAGAGGTGAGAAAAAAATCAACCGGCCGACGGCGCTCCATCTCCGTAACTCGGCAACCACCGGACCTCGAACAGATTAGTGCCACTTGGGGCTCCGATGCTTACTCGACTCTCGATTATCTTTCGCCATCTCAACCCTCTCGCCAGAACCATGTCGACTGTACATAACACCAACAAGGCCTGCTGCTCGATCCCTCCGGTCCAAGTGGACTACACCGCCAAGGGCACTTATAAACCCCACGGTGCATTCGATCGCGTATACGTAACTGGCGATAAGAGTGAGACCGCATTGGTCGTCATTTTCGATATCTTCGGGTGGGTAAATCTCAAGTCTCTGGGGTATTTGTTGGCTACAAATCCGTCAATCTAGCTACTATCCTCAGACTCTCCAGGGAGCTGATATTCTGGCTCAGACCTTGGAGGCCCAGATCTTCATGCCCGATTTCTTCGGGGAAGGAAAAGCATTCAAAGCCGAGGACTTTCCGCCCAAGACAGAAAAGACTAAACAGGACCTCCAGGATTTCTTTGGAGGAGCCGGCAACCCTCCTGTCAATGCCGCTAAATTGGTCGATTTCGCTAACGTGCTGAAAGGCGAGGGCTTCAAAAAGATCGGTGTGATAGGCTATTGCTGGGGTAACATTTGAACTACCGTCAGGCGTTTGAGTCAGAGTTGCTGAACTTTCTGCACACTTGCAGGAGGAAAAGTTGCTATCTTGGGTGCATCATTGCAGGGTTCCCCCCTCGACGCTATTTCCATCGTCCATCCTGCGCAAGTCTCCATCAAACGCCTTATCTTTGACGGAAATTAACCGTTTGGAGCAGCATGCTTTCAGCCAAAGATGCCGAGGGATTATTGGTCCCCTTGGGCCTCTACGCCTCTAAAGACGAGTCCAGGGATGAGGTCCGTCACCTGTATTCACGCACATGACGTCATAGCTCATCCGTTTCTGGCCCTTAGTATGACAAGCTCGTGGACGCTCTCTCGAAGAAATCGTTTGCTGACAAGGTTGACAGCAAATACTATTCGAACATGTGTGTGGTATATCCTACCGTTTCATCCGATACTCATCACCTTTCATCAGGTTCCACGGCTGGGCTGCTGCCCGTGGAAATCTCTCGGATCCCGAAAACAAGAGAGAATACGAGGACCTCTACTCCAGGGCTGCTGCTTTCTTTAAGAACGCGTTCGCTTGAGCGTAGTACAAATGTCAAAACAAAACGATGTCTAGTTGAGAATGTTGAATCGTAGTGTTCCCCATGAATTTCTACCACGTACGACTTGAGAGAGAAAGACGGCCAGATGCACGGGTGGTTCATTCATCTGGATCCTGAGGTTCTTGGGACTGTACCTTCCACATCCATGATGGCCCTATGCAATACCACTTGTCAGCAGATCAAGCCACTCACACGGAGGCTGTCCGTACCACTAGGATCATCTGGGGGCTTTGTCAGTAGTTGTCGGTGGACGCGACTTGTTGAGCACACGCTTACTACGTCGGTGCTGCGTCGATGTCCAAGTACCAACCACCCCGGCCGCACTACACACCGCACCCAGCTGTACACCGTCAAACCTGGATCCATCGTGACATCAGCCAGGAGAAAATTGCAGATGACGACCACTGACATCCAGATTACGTTCCCATACCGAGAAACCTGCATCATTAGATCAGCCTCGGGGGCAGACCACAAGTCGAGCGCGAGACTCACAAATGTCCACTGAATCGTCCCATCGAGGTATCTGTCTACATGACCATCGACGACCGTATCGTCCTGAGTCCTTGAGAGTGTGCGCACTCCCGCCCCCTTGAAATGGAGTCGGGGATACCTGCGGTCGGCGTTGAATGGAGGGGGAGCGATGTTGATTGGGCTATCCCTGGTATCCAAAAGCTGTATCTTGACGCGAATGGAACGGAGAACTTCGACCAATCCTGGGGTCGAGAAAAATTCTGGGTTACAAGGTCCGTTTGTTCGGGACCACTGGGTCACGCGAGTCAGCTCGCGAACGGAATTCTGATGGGCTGGGTGATAAGGTGCTTACGTTGAATTCTGGGATCACAGGGTGGAAGCATCTCAGATTCGCGCAACCAGGCACGCAAGGGAGAAGTGAATTGGCTTACCAGCCAAATCCGAATACTCCATGAAGCACACATAGCGAATCCACACGCCCTCTACGCCCGCCCAGTCCTCGGGCTTGCGATCAAACGATCCTGGCGCGGAGTAGGCCCTGATGGAATTAAAACCCATCGGTGGGCAGAGCAAATTTGCCGGGTTCGGTGGGTGGGCGGGCGTCCCCGTACCGTCGTACTTGATACCGAATAGTACGGTATTGACGCAATGTTTAACGTGTTCCCAATCGGCCACGTAGATATATCGGGCTCGGGTTTCGTCGAGCTGTTCAGTCCCGACCGCCCGGTAGACCCCCCAGTTCGATTCGAGGGTGTAGTTCCTTAGGTCGTACACGAAGCACCGGCTTTCGGTGTGTAGATTCCCGGTAGGCACTCCACGGAGGGGAGTACCCCAATAGGCCAGGAGTCGTTCCAAATGGTCGGAGTCACGGCGTCCATCGAACGCGTTTGAACACCCTGGGTCATAAAATAACACGCAACGTGCCAAGGCGTTGGTCAACCACCGCATGTTATGGGACGGCACTGGAGGGGAGTCCGGGTCTGTACGGAAAGGGGGTATCGCAGAGTGTGCGACCTCGACCAACGACTCGAACGCTTCAAGGACCTGTTTCCTCTTCTCCGGTGAAAGCGGCAGGTCTTCTTGAGTGAACCCCACCACCGAAGACGCTCGTATCCGATGCTGGAGTTCCATCTTCCAATCGATGGGAACGCTTGGTTCGTAGTCCGGCGAGTCCCTGAGGTCATCAAACGATGCTGAAAGGAAGACCTCTCGCCATAGGTGCTGGTCATCGGAGCCATAAATGAGGGTGGACGCGAGTCGACACGTCTGGGAGAAAGCGGCCAGGGCTTGAGGGGTGCAGAAGCACAGGGTGTGGTGGACGAGCTCGGTCGGGAGAGAGAGGAACATAATGTACACAAGGGAAGCAAGATGTCGACCTCAAGATATAGCAACTCAATTCTCTCTGTTATCCATATCGGGTAGCGGGTACTTCCCGTCCCCCGCATCTTTATAGTGGGGACAGGACTAGATCTCACATCCACTGCAACGTGCCAATAACCGGGGGGCCAGAATAGCTCTTTACTTGGTATTGCATTCACGTTCTGCAGACTCGAGGTGAGATTAAACTGCTAATAGACTTATGGAAGATATGTTTGAATCAGCATCGGGTCGGGGGACATCCTTCCCGTGGATCACCTTCACCTACTGCATTGCCGTCAGGAAGAATCGTGTCCAGGCAGCCCGAGCCAGCTGACCTAGACACGCAGCAAGCCACGAAGTGTGGGGCTATCTCGCCTCGCCTGAAACCTTCCACATCCACGAAGGACCTTTATAAATAGTCTGTTAAAACGGGGCGCGTTGAAAATTTCCCGAAAGGTTTTCATACCGCATGGATCACCTATGTGGTGGCATTCGTCAGCCGTGCCCGGACCGAGGAGTGGGGCCTTGAAACGCACCAACGTTATGTGCGGACGTGGTCCACGTGCCTACAACGCCAGACGCACTACATGGCCCTCCCAATTGGAACCCTGCAAATCTAAGGACGTTTACCACATTTAGGAGTAATGGTTGTCGTTTGGGGTATTGCGACGTACAACCAATTTCCCAAGTTCGGAGCGGAGAGCTGATGAACAATTTCTTAGCAAGCACTGCGGATGAACGAATTGCATATACTTACGTTCGTCCACAGAATGGAGCCGTCAACCAGTCTGTCCACATGACCCCTGAGGACGGTCTCCCCTTCCGAACCGAGAGACAACTCGCTCATTCCCAACCCAACGACGTTCAGACGAGGGTAACGCATATCTGCATTAAGTGGCCTGGGGCTGATTACGAATCGTTCCTCGGGCCTGGGGTCGCGCACAATCCTCATCGATACCTGAAAGCGCGTGAAACCTTCGAGAAACTCTCCCGCATAGGGAGAGATATTCCCATATTCATCGGCAGTAGACTAAAATAACATTTATGTCCGACGCACAATGAGCTATTGTTCACGTACGCACATTGAGGTCTAAGGAAGAGTCCATCAGAAGGAAACCGCTCACAATGGAGAGTCGACCTACCAAAGAGTGTGGTGTAATCCAGGAAGCAAACATCCCGCAACCAGATCCCTTCTACTCCCGCCCAATCGTCACTCGCTCTCAGATGAGAATCTGGGGCGGAATATGCAACCGTGCGGCGGAGACCGTAGGGGGGTAGTTCGACATCTTCTCCGTGCAGTAGCAGAATAATGACACAGTGCTTGACGTGCTCCCAATTGGCTGTGAATATTGGGCTACCACCTTCCGAACCGGTCCAACAGAAAGCCCCCCAGTTCGATTTGGCCGAATACTTCGATAGATTATACACGAAGTACCTAGCGTCATCGAGAAGACGTTCTTTCAACCCGCTGCTCGACATACCGAAACCCCACAGGTCCCACGATAACGCCAATAACTGGTGGATTGGCTGGGTATTTGGTAGGAAACGAGGGAAGCGATCGTAGTCGCTAAATACGAAGGATCTTGCAGCGGTGGCTGTCAGCCAACGGAGGTTCCCGAGGTCGTCCCGGGAAGTCGAGTTTAGGACCTTTGTCAGTGTGTCGAATGCATTCGATATCGAGTCGTGGTCCCTGCCGCGCATATCCTCGTACGATAAAGTGACCAGTGTCTCTGCCCGCATTCTGGCTTGCAGTTCACTCTTCCAGTCACAAGATGTTTCTAGATCTTCATCGGAAGATTTGGTGGGATCGTCGAAAGGGACGGCAAGGAACAGTTCCCGCCAGAGGAACTGGTCCTCGGTCTCGTAGATGAGTGCGCGCGACTGTCGACACGTCTGAGAGAAGGCAGCAACATCCTTGGGGCGACAGAAGATAAGGATGAGTTGCACGAGTTCTGTGGGCAGGGTGCCGATCATTGTAGTCGCGGATGAAGCTGCCCTGGGTCCGTTCCGCTGGTCGATCGCACTTCTCACCCTCCACCCTCGTCTCAGGAGGTCGGGCGAACACGACCCTCAGATAAACCGCGACATGCGTTGGACCTTATGCGTTCTTGTGGCTGCGGGTACGGCGCAGGCATTGAGCCTACCGTTCCGGTTGCCATCCTGGCTGTGGTTTGGGAGTACAAGCACCGTGTTGACCATAGACTCGGGAAAACCGTGGTATAATGCCTCCAAGACCGTAGCGATCATTGGCGCTGGAGCTGGAGGATCCTCGGCTGCCTTCTTCATTGCCAAAGCGAAACAGCGCTACGGGGTAGACGTCGACATTCATATATATGACAAGAATGAGTTCGTTGGCGGAGGTGAGCTCCTTTTTGTACCGCCGCATATGCTCGAGATTCACTGTGGTTTGAAGACAACGATGTCATCCATCCTTACGACGACGGACGCCACAGGCCTGTCGAGTTAGGCGCGTTCAAACACTACGAAGCAGACCAAAACCTGGCAAGGGCGGCGAAAGAGTTCAACCTCACCCGGATAGCACGAAAGCGGCGTGACGACGGGGTGGGAATTTGGGATGGAACTGAAATCTTGTTCACAGTGCGTTTTTCTATCATTTTATCCGTTATTTTTGTTCAATGCTCGCAGGTTGGGGGCGGCATGTTCCCTATCTGGGACAGGCTGAAGGCATACTGGACATATGGGTTCTCGTCGTTGAGCGCTAGTGACGCCATGTAAGGACTGTTCATCCAACACGCCAAAACTTGCCCCTAACTCTGTAAAATCCAGCTCAAGCAAAGTTCTACATAAAGCGCGAAAACTCTACGCCCCAGACACCCAACCCTGGGACGAAATCACCACCCTAATCAACTACATGGAGTGGTCGAACCTGACTTCCCAATCGGGCTCGGAGTATTTCCGTTCCTTTGGGGTGTCCGAAAGGCACATTTCCGAGGTCCTGAACGCGGCTACCCGTGCTACGTACAGCCAGAATGCGGACGCGATAAATGCGTTGAGCGCAGTTCTAGCAAATGTGCCGGACATCTTGACCATAACTAGAGGAGGCCACAGGCAAGTGTTTGAGAATTTTGTCAGGGAGGCGAATGCGACCCTCTTCCTTGGCTCTCAGGTAAGCATGTTTCGGAGCAATGATGTAAGGCAATTTCTGACGGATTCGCGTCAAGGTTAAGAGCATTAAATGGAACTCGAATGCCAACGCGTGGACGGTGAAGAGCACGAATGGGTCTATCGACTACAGAAACGCAGTTTTGGCCGCCCCGATCCACACCTCGCATATTTCCTTGCCAGAATCGCTGACCGTCCAAGTTCCGGAACGACCGCACGAGTCCATCTTCACGACGGTACTCACCACTAACGCTTCTCACCCCGACCCTGCGTATTTCGGGTTGAAGCCGACTGCAAGAGCGCCACGGACGATCCTCACCACCACTGGAAAAGACGGAGAAGAACCCGAGTTCCTCTCACTCAAGTACCACAGTCTCATTCGGCGCGATGAACAAGAGGAATACGTCGTGAAGATCTTATCAAGAGAAAAGTTGCCCGAGGGATCTCTCGAACGGCTTTTCGGAGAAGAATCTGTGAAATGGGCGCATACACACGAGGTTCGTCTTCCACGTCCACCCTTTCTGTCCGCGAGAACTCACGATCTCAACCGAACAGTGGAAAACTCCTGCTCTTACACCAACGACAACTTTCCCTCCTATCAGGCTCGATAAGGGCTTTTACTACGTCAACGCCTTCGATTCCGTAATCTCTACCCTTGAGTCTTCCATAGTATCCGGCCGTAATGTTGCAGATCTTCTCCTTCGAGAGGATTTCTCCTCTGGTGTTTGCACTAAACCCACCTCAGAGCCGCACACAGACCAGGAGGTGTTCGATATCCCGCCGTCGCCTCAGACACCCGGATCTGAGTTTGTATATGGTTGGGACTGTTAATCCTGTTTCTCTCCTCTTGGTTTCTTGTTTGTAGTGTGTTAGGATGTTCGTTGTGGCGATCGAGTCAGGTGAATGTTAGTGTACTTCAGACAGTAGGGACTTCACTGTATTGGTAGTTGGCACCACCTTTTATCTCGATTGACTGTAAGTACATTCCGTGCGAGAACGTTGTACACGAAGTCTACCGACACAGGGCAACGGAACATGGGGGGGAAGCAATGGCCCCTCGACATACGACAGGTTTAACCCGTAGACGTGGAATGTATAGGATGATGGAAATGAAAGGTTGCGGAAAACAGAACGATGAAAGGTACAATGCAGCGTAAAACGCGATTAGTAGAGGATCGACGTTTGGACATCGAAGGTATACGGGACATCAAAAACCTGGACAAGAGGGAAGGGAAATGAATTAGCAACCGGGTTCCTGCACCTCATGTGGCCCTGGGGGTGAACTTCATTTGGCAGCCATCCTTGGGGAAGATAGTGGCGATGATTCTGCACGGAAATATCAGAAGCTGCGGCTGGGTATCATGTCTAGACAAACTCACTCAATCTCGTCACTCTTAGGAGTTCTGACGTGTTCCCAGTCCCACATGGAAGCCGCGTGAGCGATGACGAGGGCAATGTTCATCATGGCGTACTCGATGCCGATGCACTTGTGGGGTCCACTTCCGAAGACAAGGTAGTTTCGAGGGTTGGATTGAGCAGTGCCATTTGGATCCAACCAGCGGGTGGGATCAAATTCCTCAGGGTTGCTGTAGACATCGGAATCCTGGAGAGAGTTGTAGAACGAGGGAATGACCATGCTGTTGGCGGGGACGGTATAATCATCGGAAATAGGGAAGGCGCGGGTAGTCTTGTAGGGAACCTGCAATAATTCGGTGAGCCGCTTTGTACGTATCGCAGGACGGGGCAGCGATAATTACCATGAGGACAGGGGGCTTGACCCTGAGAGATTCCTTGACAACGGCGTTGAGGTAGGGCATGTCGTTCAGTAGCTCAAGGGTCATGGGGTTGTTGGAATCTCCACGGACGCGGTCCTGCTCCTCGCGAACCTTGGCAAAGATTTCGGGATGGTCGGCCAAGTGCTGGAAGGCGTAGATCAAACCACTGCTCATAGCATCCTGGCTTGCGAACAAGAAAGAGAAGAGGACCATAGCCATTTCACGGTCACTGAATTCTTTGCGGCCCTTCCATTCTGGATCCTGGATGGTTTGGAGCCAACCGTCAAGCATGCAGGTGGTTTCACCGCCGTTTGCCATGTGAATTTTGCTGTTGGCGGCACCTTCGACGAGCCACTTGAAGGCGACCTTACGAGCCTGGATGGCCCTGTAGACTTTGGTTCCGGGGAGGGCAAGAGGGAAGTTGACGAGCTCGAGGGCACGGGTGATATCCCAGTACTTGTCACTGATCTCCTGGGTGGCGGCAGCGGGGATGTGATTTCCACAGAAGACGCGCAAGGATGTATCCATGTTGAGATGGCGGGCGATCATCATAATGGGATGGGCTTTTCCATCGGCACTGACCCAATTGCGGAAGTGCTCACGGGTAACCTTGTCCTGGATATCAAAGTAGAGGCTGTGGGAGATGTGAGTCAAGGCTACGTCACAGGGACGAACAGACGGAACGAACCCAAGTGCTTTGCGAGTGAAAAGGGCATTGAGCGCTTTGCGGTATGCCACGTGCTCCTTGCCGGTGAGGAACACCCTTAAAGCCGAGTGGTTAGTGCCAAGGAAAATTGGGACAAACAGCAGGCCCTACCAGTTGTCAGGGAAGATGATCTGTTTGGCGGCGTGGACGAGACAAGGCTCAGCATATGTCGGAGAATTAAGGATCTTGCGCGAATACTCATTGGAAGAGGCCATGACGATGAAACTACACGGGAATAGCCTCAGCGGACGCGTTGACATTTGAAATCAAATTGGGGACGGACATGTTAAAAACGCTAACCGCGCTCAAGTCACCGGCATTCCACTGACGCATATAACCCTCCATGGTCGGTTTGAGCGAATCCGCGAATTTGCCGATAATCGGGATAGTCCATGTGGCCCCTGGCAGATGACGTTTCTTGTACCGGTAGACGGACTGTTCGAGGGCAAGGAGGGTGAACAAGACGGCGAGGGTCGTGTATAGCCATGAACCGGAACCGGAGGGCAGGGGGATGCTGTATGGAGGAGCGGAGGTGGAGACGGGGATGGAGGCGGAGGCGGAACGGTCCATGGTGCGCTGCTGTCGTCTTGGTCGTCGGGGGTGGCGGTGGGGAACCAGACGATGGGGGTCGTGGGTTGAGGACGGGAAGGGCGGAGGTAATAGACTCGGTTGATAAAATTGAGGACAGAATCGTGCCACACTTGTAGAAAATAAGCGAATCCTATTGGCTCGTCGCCTCCCGATGCTTACCAGAGCATGCCGACAACCAAAGCTCGGGCCCTTGGTCATCGAGTCCGCCACGGTCGTCAACCGCAACGGGTCGGCTCTCTCGCCTCGGCCCGGCCCTCCCGATCCCTTTCCCCTCCAGGCTTGGAGAGAGACGTCCACCACAGATAGGCCAGTTCCGAGCGACGGATCTCCAGCAAGCAGCAATGTCGACAGGCAACACAAACAAGCTGAACGTCCTCATGTGTGGGTGGATCCCATCCATCTCCTTGTGATTCGCCGATTGACCCGCAATCACTCTGCAGGTGGAACAGTGAGTCGTGACCTTGCGGATCTTCCGCTTATCCTCGTCGCCAACGCCATCGCGATGCGTCCCAGGGAGAGTACACGACGGGATGGACAGGTTCAGGCGCATCCAAATCGGACAAAAAGGTGGGAACCCCCCTCCCACTCTCCACAGTCACGCGTTTTCACACCTTGTCAGATCGGAGTGCGTCTGCTGACGGAATGAAACATCGTCGATCATTTCATAACATGACAACCTCAGGTCGTCGCTCTTACCTTGTTCGACCTTCGCCGTCTGGCCAAGGTTTGCACCTCCTATCAACTCCTCGTGTGTGGAGGGTTGACACCCGGCATCACAGATCGACGGGCTCAGTATGGTCGGCGTAAACGGATCCAAGTTCCCCGCCGTCCGGGAACATCTGGACTCAAAAATTGGTCAAGCCTACAAAGATATGGACACTTCGTAAGTTCATTCGCTCAAACGAGAAAGCCCGCACACACACACTCAGACACGTCCGGTGTCAGGTTCACGGCCTTCCCAGAGGAAGGAAAAGTCGACCCAGAGGCTTGTTCGTTTCCCCTTATTTATACAAACCCTTGCGCTCAATCACACGCTATCTGCCGCTACTCGCTCAGATAAGACTGCCATCGATCGGCTCAAGCCCGGAGACGCTGCAATCATTTTCACCCCGGACAGTAAGTAGGGTCTAGAAACACAATTGTGGCACGTCCTCAACCCGCCCCAGATACTCATTACGACATCGCGTCCTATGCCATTGAGCGGGGCATTCATGTTCTAGTAACCAAGCCAGCCGTACAAACCCTCGATCATCACAACGCTTTGATCGCAGCTGCAGAAAAGCACAACGTCGTTTGCTTCGTCGAACATCACAAGAGGTTCGTAAACTTTTCTCCAGGGTCCCTCCCCGTCTAACGGACCTTCTCCTGTTCACCCTTGAAAATTCTGGACGAACGATAGATTTGACCCGGTCTACAGCGATGCCAAGGCCCGTGCACAGACCCTGGGAGAATTCAACTTCTTCAGCGCATGGATGAGCCAACCAAAGAGCCAGCTCGAGACCTTCCGTGCGTGGGCGGGTAAAGACTCGGATATTAGGTACGCAATATGTTTCAACTTTGGAGTGCTGAGCCTGAACGCACATCCACCCGGTTGGCTGTTGGAGCAGTTACTACCTCTCATCGCACCACATCGACATATCCTGTTGGATCCTCCAGGGAAGGGCAGTCCCAACCAGGGTTGTCGCTAGTGCCGCTACGGGCATCGCTACGGGAGAGCCGTACAACTGCGTCCCCCAGACCGAGGATACCATCACACTCCTTGTTGACTGGCAGTCCCTCGCGAGCTCGCGGCATCGCGGGACTGCAGTCTATACTGCTTCCTGGACAGCTCCACAGAACGCGGGCGTCCACTCTGCTCAGCACTTCTACTATATGGCGGAAAAGGTTCGCATTCCATTATTGATTCCCGCTTCCGCTTCGAGCCCGCACAGGGGCGAGGGGGCTGAGCTGCCTCGCGTTTCAGGGTGAAATAAATGTCGACCAAGCCCACCGAGGATACGACGTTACAACGGACGAGACCGGAAAAACATGGTACAACCCATTCTAGTGAGCGAGACTTCCTTGCGAACCGTGAGGATACTCAGCAGCCATTCACGCCAGCATGAAGTACTCCCCTTCGGAATCTGGTCACTTTGATGGACAACGCGGCTACGGCTACATCTCCATCGAAAAGTTTGTCGACGCTGCGCGCAGTGTCAACGCTGGGACGTCGAAGCCCGCAGACTACGATAAGCACGGACTGCCGACTATTGCAAATACAGTATTGACCACCGCAATCCTCAACGCAGGAAGGATCAGCCTCGATGAGAACCGGCCAGTGAATATCAAGTCCTTGGAGGGAAAATTGTTCCTAGGGTAAGGTGGTTCCAGTACGCCACCCATTAGTTGGTTTCTAGGGATGGGTGTGATGGTCCGGAGGGTGGAGATTGTTGAGATAAAAGGACTGAATGGCGGAGGAGGGAGGGGCGTCCAGACATGAATTAACCCTATGTAGTTTCGATGTAAGAGTTATCAGATGTGTATGTACAATCTGCTCGTCGTGTGCTGATTTAGCGGTACCCTTAACCCCATGCTCGGCCATTTCCTTTCGGACCTTTTGCGAAGGAACGTCCCAATGAACCGATTGAACTGGAAAAGACCAAACGCTTTCCTCAACGATTTGTTGAGCGTTGCATGGAAGACGCTTTCAATCTGCGTGCTTGGTGTCCATCCGTCGCCGAGTAACGCGGGTACTCAATGCCCTATCTATCTCTCGTGAGTCCTTCGCTTCCGTCCCCCCTTTCTCCACCGTGGTGGGCCCTATCACGTACCTCCAAACCCAACTGTCTCGTACGGTGCCATCTTATGAAATCTCTCCCTTGTGCGCATCATCCGAACACGCAGACACGCACACACACACGTCCACCGCATCCGACGACTTATGTACGTTTTCTTTTTGTTGTGGGAGGGGGGAAGGTTCCTGGAAACTTGAGATACGTGTACTGGACCGCAAGGCAAATTGATCTCCCCGGGTGTTCATCATGATATACTAGTATTTCGTTTGATAAGTAGTATGTACACCACACCGCGAGGGCCACACAGGGGGGGGGGGGGGAAGAGTCGTCGACAACCTGGTTTATTTACAGGTTCAACAATAGAATTTTTGTCGTCGAGCACACAAACTTCAAGCTTGTAAACACCCAGATCCCACACATAGTGCGGTGGTGAGTGAGCGGTCGCCGCGGGGAAATTGGCAAAAAAGGCCTCTCAATACTACCAAGAAAACAGGATTTCTTCCCCTTTAACTTCAGGATTTGGATTTTTCGACGTCTAGGGCCGCAATATTAAAGCCCGGGTGCGAGATGATTTCCGTACGTATACATAATATTATTTTTTATTACCGAAGATTGTACACACGCGAAGCGCGGTGATGGTGCTCTCTGATCCCCCTTGTGCAAGGGTGGGGAAGAAAGGGTCAAGTGGGGATGGTCCACGCCACCGCAAAAGAGTGAGGCTGTCCATCGATAGATATCTCGTACTTCGGCCGCCCGTACGATATCTCCATCTCCCATCCCCTCCCACGTGTGCGGGTTGACGACCGAACGCGGAACGCGGGAGAGTAAAGTAAGTAAGCAACTAACGTACACAACCTGCATCGCATCCTTTAGTCCCCTAGTACTACATCTCTCCCATCCCATAACAGAGATGATTCCCGTCTAACCCGGCTACACTCTTTCAGGTTCTAGTTTCTCCCCCCCTCCCTCCCGTTCTGATATGAATGAATGGGGATGAATAGATGGGGTACGCGGCCATTTGAATACAAGGCCCTCCGTGAACACTGGTGCCGATTAAGATATCGACGCATGCCGGGACACCCAGCACCTCGTTCGTGAGAGGTCAGGGTGGTACGGGCACTGTGTCCATCGTACTGGAGCCCAATCGGTCCACTTTGTGGAAGGGTTCGACCGGCAACACCGCCCAGACAGAACACCCGTCGGTGTTGGAATCTGCTGGCTTCCCTGGATAACTGACAGGTTTCCAGCGCCCGCTCTCAGAATCAGATATATTTGCGGGCAAATAAAATAACCTTGAGTTTGATTTTTTGATGCCACCTTCCGAGCGCAGCGCTCTTCAAACGACGATAAGGAACATCTCGGGAGGTGCTCACCTTGAGCTGGAACCGAAAGACGCGGGCTAAACGCTCACACGAGACTCCCGAAGGACCGCGCAAAGCAGTTACGGACCTCAAGCGGAGTACAAGAGAGGTTCTGATTCACAACACCAGCGATCAATAAGTCGGCCAGATCGCGATTCGAAAGAATCAAGAGATCGTGTCAAGGTTCGAGAGTAGACAATGAACCAGGAACAAAACCGACAGACGAGGATCCAACGTACATCCCAGAGCGAATGACCAGCGAATCCGATATAACATAGGCACTGGGCACATTCCCAAATTCCTGACAGACAACATGAGGACGATGCGACAGGAAGAACAAGGATTGTGTCAATGCTAGAGGGAGAGATTTGGTTGCCGCGACGGTATGCGGACAGAGGACTTGTGGGTGTGGGGGGAATAAAACAGTAGTACAATAGAATTGAAAGAATAAAATAGCAAGAAATATACACAGGTGTTGTGCCGACTGATTATGAAAGGAAGGTGGCTAACGAGTCGACTCGAGGTTTGAGGGAACGGGAGGTAACAGTTCGGACATGTGGAGGATGCGGAGGGGAATGGTATGTCGAACTAGGAGTAGAAATGGATAGGAACGGGTGATGAGGGTCACAAGTATGAGGAGAATGTTCGAGGGGAGACAGAAGAAAGATTGCAATTGGTTCTGAGAACTGTAGAGACCGGGAGGAACGTGGGGCAAGGATAGCCAGACTGTACAAGAATACGAAAACATTCTACAAGCCAGAGAGTTACCCCTGCATCAACGTCTCCCAGTACAAGGGAGAAAAAGATGGAGAGTGCAGAAAGCGGGAATGGACAATTGCAGAGAGTGAATGCATGGGTGGGTGAGGTGCGAGAAGGCGGGATGCGTTGTATTGACTTGTCGAGGAACGACGTGTATGGTGATGGTGATACATTTTGGGAACTTGCTATGATCAAGGATCGGTTCCGGAGATGAACTCTCCTACGCCACTGCTGGAGATGACATGTTGTAATTATGCAGGGCTGGCCGACCATAGGCAACGAAATCGTGAGGGAGGTACTGTTCGGGTGGGCAATCAATGTGCTGCTTGTTGATTGCAGGCTCGAAAGTGGCGTTTGAAGGGTAGTTCTCCTTGTCGCTGTCCATCATAAAAGTACTGGCGTAATCGTCGCTCGGGAGCGAAGGAGCGATAGGGCTAGTGGGGGTCATCGGCATGTAGTCCGAATAATCTGAGCCACAGGTCGAAACGCTGGTGGGAGTCGTGATGGATGATCGCGAGGATTTCGAGCGAATTGGAGTCATTGGCAAGGAGACGAGAGGCTGGCGAAGGAAGCGACCACCCTGGAGGTAATACTGAACAACAAACGTGGAAGCCTTGGAGTAGAAAGCGTAAGAATACTTCTTGACCAAGGTTTCTGAAAGGTCGTTGACGTGCTTGGACAACCGCGTGTCGAGGAGCTCGACAACCTCTAAACATTCGTCGGTTTCTTCGTAGAACTGCCGTGGCCGCCCGCAGAGGTACCTAGCGAGCGTAAGGGAGGCCGAGGCAATAGCCGAGGGGGTGTAGAAGACGAATTCGCGGTAGAATAGGGTGATCTCCATCAAAAAACGAGTGATGTGCTGTACTCGCTGGTCTTCTGGAGTGGCGCCGCAACAGATGAGCCGTAACCAAGCCTCGGCGGTGGGGTGACCCAAGGTCCACTGAATGGTGGAGAGTACGTGTTGTTCCATCTGGATGAAAGCCGACTCATCATAGGTATCACGGCAGATCTGCACCAGATCCTGTACGGATGGGACGCGTTCCTTGGCATCCTCAAACTTGGCCGCAATCCAGAGAGCAGCACAGCCAACAAGCTGGTAATGTTTAACGTAGACGATGCGGCGAGAAACGTAGCGATCGATGATGTTGAGGGTCAAATAGAGTGTTTCTGGTCGGAGGCGGAAAGTGAAGTGGATCTCCACGAGGAAATCGACGAGACAGGGTCGCATGTGCCATCGAATTTCGGGTTGTTGATCCATGGATTGAGCAGAACACATCGTATATTGCTGAAAACAAGAGAAATTTGAGCGGCATTCTTTGTAGGGGGGGGAAGACGTTTCAAACCTCCATCTCGTGCATGTACCGCTGAATTTCTTCACGATATTCTTCTTCTAGATAGATACCCTCTCGTCTGAGGGCGGAAATTTGGGCCTCCCGTTGTTTGCGGGCCATCTGCTCAGCCTTGACATTTCGTGGCGATTTGCGGATGTTGGAATGGGATGAATGTAGCAGGGGGGAGTCGTTTTGCCCGCGTGATTTTGAGATACCGTGTGGGGAGGGCCTCTTGCGAGGATAAACGGTGGCGCGGACATTCTTGGAGGAAGAGGTGATATCTTTCATGGTAGGAGGGGGATGAATCGGGAAGCTGGTAGGAGAACGTGGAGGGTGAGATTTCCGTTGTACAGACATGGTAGGCGAGGAGGGTAAGGATGAATGGGGAGAGGAGGAGGGCGTGGACAGGGATGCGATGAGCGCACCGGCCAAGTAATAAGAGGGGGGGTGGAAATGAAACAAGGTGGGTGGCAGTTTAATACAACTCGAACCATCCGCAAATTGGCGGGGTGGACGGTCACGGCGAAAGGAGCGTGATCGCGTCGAGGTGAAGGAGGAGAACTCACGAGATATCTGGATTGACGAGACGGTTCGGGTGATTCGAAGGGGGGTAGAAGCTGCCTGGGTTGAGATTGGAGGTGAGCGTTCGTGTTCGTCAAGGGGAAGTGTGAAGGGCGATAAGGGAGAGAAGAGGGATTAAGTCGTGACGATTATCGTCGGAGGGTCGTGTAGGTAGACAGCCCGGTCTACAGATCGTGTCGTTCGTCGTACCGTCTCCGCCGTTTCATGCAACGACGAAGAGGACGAGGGAGAGAGGAAACAAAGATGGAACAGAACGAATAAAAGGATCAGGCTGGGAGGCAATGAGTTGAAAAGATATCCGGCCTGAAAATAATTGGAAAATAAAATAATTAAAATAAAATGGGAGGGCGTCAGATGAATTGATCGCATAACGACCATCAACCTGGCCGGCTTATGTCCATCCTGAAATCGGGTGGAAATGACAAGTGCTTGCCGGTTCTTCGGAACATTTAACCGCACCACGTTTCACGACGTAGAATGCACATTCACTCTTAAAACTATACAGTCCCGGCGGTCTCACCTTGTCTGTGGCTTGCTTGTTCTGCCGCTCCTGGGGCACACGGTCAGCGCTGGAAAAAAGTCGGAACACGGACGGATGGTCTCACTTGCTGGATTCTATCGGGCGAGAGGGTGCGGGTCAGCGCGAGTGAATATCGTACGAGCAGGATGCAAACGAGACACACATTCAAGAAACAACTGTGCTCTCGAGGTGAGGAAGATTGGAATTAAGGAGTGGTGCGAGCTGTTAGGTTACGGGGGCAAATGAGTGTGGGGGGAGCGGTGGCGAAGAGAACTGTCGAGAAAAAGAGTGTAGCGAGGTCGGATTTGGTTTGGCGGGGACCCAAGAGGAGATCACAGTTGCCTCTCGAATTTAATCGAAGGTCTGGACGGAGTTACTCGACGAGGATTGGGCTCGAGGAGCAGCAGAGAGCGAGCAGCGGCGGATGGGAGCAGCTGATCGACGTCGGCACGGATACTTGAGGATATCCGCTGGACGTGGAGGGCCTTGGAAGAGAGAGAGAGGGAGAGAGTGGAAGGAGAGAGGGAGAGAGAAAAGGAAAATAGAGACCGAAGGACAGCTGCTGGCTGTCTTTGAATGCGGTCGAATATTGACCTGGCGTTCTGCAACGAGGCAGATGTATGTACGAGAACGCACACCGCCAGCCAGGCAAAGTAATCGGGTATTTTCAATTGTGCCAATCACTTTCCGCTTAGCAAGAGCCGCTGGCGGTTTTACGGCTGGGCGTGCTCCACACCGCGCATAGGTCTTTGCCTGGGGAAGAGATATCCCCGGTGTGCACCGGACGGCTGCTGCAGAACGCATCCATTCGCCCTCCTCCTCCCTTGTCTCCGGACACGAGACAATGGCTGGACGAAACCCACGGAAAACTAAACAGGAATCCCTTCGATCAATCACACACCCTCTTATCATATACCGCTCATCATTTCTGCCACGGACCGTGTGTGTCGGTACCCTTGGCCCGCCAGTGCCTCTGAAAGGCGTTGGCCGAGCCGAATTGCGTTGCCTTCGCCTCTTGTTGCTGCCACCGGTATCCGGACGTTCCTCTTTGTATGCCCACCTTGAAGTGCCGAGCATTAGCATTTCTTTAACCGCCGGGTGACATCTTGACCCGGGAAGATCACAATACCGGGACAGCCTGATGCATTTCGATTGGTAGTCTGCGTGTCATGTCAGGTCATTGATCCGTCTGCCCAGTACCACACCGCTGTCCTCAAAGGAGCAATCACCAGCATCAGCGAACGACACCCCACAATCTTGTGGACCCCCTTCAGGTTGGCCACATCCTTCGGCCACCGATTCCGTGAGAGACTCCAGGCCAGAACCGCCTTTCGGATGGAAAGCCATGGCGTGTCTATCAGTCAAATCCGGGAATATTCGCAGGCTGTGGCGGCGCTGTTGTCCGCGCATCTCTCATTTGCTCGTAACAAGAGGGAGGGATACAATAATAACGGTATAAGATCCGCCCCTGCCCGGCCATCTCCTTTTCATCCAACCCTCACATAAATGGTCCAAACACCCACCCCGACGCCTGCTTATGCCCGACAGTCGTCATCCCCGCGTGAGACAGATCCCGCCACCCGCGCTGGGTGCAGAGAACCGCCGTCCGACGAGGAATACTCGTTCTGATAGGCCCTCCAGAATAAATAGAGTGGTGCGACGGATCCCAAGAGCATTGAGCCCGGCCTTTGTGTATTCTAAACCGTTCTTCCCTCCGCGTGGTGACGCCTACCTGTAAAGTGTATTTCCACGGAAGCAGATACCCCCCTGACTGACAGGCGACGCGTGCGGAGGTCCAGACACCCGTCCCATTTCAAAACCGTCATCACGCCCATTGCCGACGTTCGGGACAGCAAACATTCCTCCTGTCAATCCAAATGCACCCGCCGGTCACCCAACCATTGCTGATCGCGCCCCTTCTCCCGATCGCCCCATGACGTACAATTGTTCCAATAGCATCTTCATCGCATCCCCGGCCGCAGCCAGGTCTTTAAAGACGGGAACCAACAAGCGGAAAGGTGCAGAATTACAAGGCAAGGCACAGAAAAAATCGAGATACGTAAGCTTGTTCGAGTCCATTGACCAAACCAGAGAACGAATACCACCAGCCACCTCCAAAAATGCCCACACAAGACAAGCCGCCAGCAACTCACTCCCGGTGTAAGCTGTTGTTGCCCATAAGCAGAGTCATCAGATCCTGCGCCGATTGGTTGTGTCCAGACTGTTGTAAGTGGGCGAGATGCGGGACCATCCCCTGGGAGAGGAGTTGCTGCTGCTGTTGCTGCTGCTGTTGCTGTCGCAACGCGAGTTGCGCTTGCAACTGAGCATGGCTCAATTGCCCTTGTCCACCATAACCCCCAACACCTCGAAGACCAAGAACCTGCTGTTGGGTTTGTGCGGTGCCGCTCCTCACGTCTAAACTGCCGGAATGTCCCAACCCACTGAGGAGGTTGTGTCCAACCAATCCTTGGAGATGATGTTGCTGTTGTCCAGGACCGGGGCGGATCTGTGGCCCACCACCACCACCGATTCCTACTCCGCTTCCGCCCTGGAAGTTGGGATAATTGGCCTGCTGTTGTGTGTGAAGTACATTCTGGTGGTTCTGTAATTGCTGGATTCCATTTCCAAAGAATTGGCTCGAATCGTGTGGAGGGCGTCCGCCGAGGTTCGCCAAGCCAGGAGGCAGTCGCTGTGGTTGAGACATTGCTTGGAGTGGGTTTTGACTGGCGATGGGCGATGGGTTCCCTCGGAAAGGAACCTGCTGTAAAGGTCCACTGCGCATGAAATTCTGCTGTTGTTGTTGTTGGGCCTGACCGTAAATCTGCTGGGGGTTATTGCCAAACAGTTCACCATTACGGTGCTGTGGCGGAGGCCGATTGATGCCGAATTGCAGTTGTTCGTCTGGATGCTCGGGTAGGTAGTTCAGACCGCCGACGTCACGGACCCTATTGGGCGGAACGGCAGATCGCAAGCCGGGAACCATCCCATCCGGAACGAAACTTTTGTCGTCAAAACGACTGTCGTACAGCGCATCCAAGCGGTTGTTCAGCGGAAGGTGGTGTTGTTGGACCGGAATGCTTTGTCCAAACGAGTTCCCTTGTTGTTGTGATAGCAGGTACAACTGATTAACTTGGTTGGATTGACCACCACCACGTTGCCCCTATTAAATACAAGTGTTAGGAAAAGTATGAGTCCCACAAGCTGCATGTTGACTCACTTGGTTCGCCGAATTCTGCAGCATCGCAAAAATATCGTCCATTGTCCGAGGATCCCCTTGAGAGTCGGAAGGCACACGATTATCGGGACGATGTCCTTCCATCGGTGACGGTGGTGTGAGACCAGCAAGTATGGGCTTCCCGCCCACCATCTGTGGCTCCCTCCCACCCTTGTTATCGAAGAACTTCGCGAACCTGCTTCCTTTACCGGAAGAATAACTCGGCCCGCCGGGAGTCCCAGACATGGGGTCGATCCCGCTTCCATTTACCATAAACCCAACATCGCCAAATGACCCCTCTGACGACACGCTTGACACCCCTGATGCTCGGCGCTGAGATTCGTATTGTTGAACATAAAGATCTTTATCATCGAACTGCCCGCGACGAAATTGGTCGAATGGAGATTGATCTCTTTGGCGGATCACATCAGGTCGACCATGTCCCAAAGCCGAGTCCGGACGAAGCCTGTACTGGATATCTGGCGATTGCCGTGACCCAAGATCGGGCTGGAGCGGAGGTAGTTGTTGCGAGGGGTGCTGAGGTGCTGCGATGAGGTTCTCAGCGACATTCTGAGCTTTTACGCTGCCAGAGGTCGAGGATGTCCGAGAACTTAGACCGAGCAGGCGAGACGTTTGAGGGGGGTTATATTCTGGAGTGGGGGATTGTGTCGAGATCGAGGTTGGTTTCTGCGAAGTAGTGGGGGAGTCTTGATTAAGAGGATTAGGGAAGAATCTAGAAGCACTTCGTTGGGTTTCCAGAGAAGGTGCAGAAACCTTTGCAGATGGTGGCTGGGCAAGGGAGGTGTCCGAGGGTGTAGAGGAGATGAGGGAAACAAACGACCGAGGATCAGCGGAGTTTGGAGTAAGGGGGGACGCTGTAGCCTTAGTCGAACCATCCTCCTGACTACGTGGGTCTGTCCATGGTTGAGAGAAATTCATTGACGCGTGTGTGTTTACTCACTGAGAGCGGGCACAGAGTCGTTCGTACCCTGAACAACCTCCTGTTCGCCCTTCTTGTCGGCTTCACGCTTAATCATCATCTTGAAGAGCTGTATTTCGTCCATCTGCGGTTCTGCGTGCCCGGCTGTGTCCTGTTGAGGACCAGGGGACAGGTCTTTCGCGGCAGCCTTATCTTTCTCCTTCTCTTTCATACCTTTCTTCCAAGCCTGGATGCTGTCCAACTCCCCGTCAGCAGTTCTACCGCCCAGGATCCCACCAGAGGCCTCGGGAACGTAAGTTTCCATCCATGCGGGTTCCCTTTCCTTGTCTTTGTCGCGATCGTCCCGACGGTCTTTATCCTTTCCATCCTCCGCATTCTTCCTATCCCGGCCTGCTGCGCGTTTGAGACGACTATCGCGGTCTTCCGCAGTCTGCCAACGGTTTTCCCGATCCTTGTCCTTGTCCTCCCTCTCGCGCTCCCTTTTCGCGGTCACCCTCTCATCTCGCTTTCCATCGTCCCGCCATCGTCGTGGATCATCATCCCTGTCCCGTGGGGGAGAGTAATGGTCCATGCCTCGGGTAGGTCGATCTCTATCATCTCGGTCAAATCGACGTGTGCGGTCCTTATCATCGTGGTCACGGTCCCGCCTACTGGTCGAAGTGTCCCGCCGGCCGCGAGATGAGTCTCGAACTTTGGAACGTGGCCTCTCGCGGGTGTCCCGGTCTCGTCGGTGTTCACTCTCTGAAAAGCTTGGTCGCATCCAAGTTGATACTTAATCTCAGGCCACTCACTGTCATCACGACCCTGTCGCACGGATTCTGCACCTATATGAGCGCGGTCAGCCCCTTCAAAAAGAACATGGCGTGAGGTTCGAACCTCGCCTCCAATCATCACTCGCTTCTCCGTTCCTTCTCTTAGCCGGCTCTCTCGCTTCTGTGCGTCGCGCACCGTTTGTTAAAGAGGGTTGGCCATTAAGCCTATTCGACGCTAGATTCGATGGATTAGGGGAAATCTCATGTTCTGCATCGCGATTGCGTGTTGCACAGAGGACGGACCTAGACGATCTCGATCGAATTTGTCAGAAAGCTAGCATAAAGGGTGTCAGTTTGGCAAAAACGCGAGGTGCGAAGGGTTACACGTACACTCCGAAGTCGTTCCTGCCCATCCTTGGCCTCTCTATCTTCTCCAGACCCCTTCTCACGGTCCCGCTCCGTTGTTCGCGTTGACTGGTGCCGGAAGTTACCCATTTGCGAGGGCTGTGCCAGAGTGGTCCGGAAATTCCGGGCTGTGGAACTCTCTGTGTAGAGTTAATTATACATAGAGTATGTCCGAATAGAAGGAATATACCGGTGTCGTCTGCATCCCGCCTGAAACTACAGAGCCAAGGTTTGATAAACTGAAGAAGCGCTCGTGGGCACAAACGAAACATACCGCCTGTCTCTGCCATTTGGAAGTGACGTGGAAGCGTCTGAATCTTTCTTTGTTGAGGATTGTTCGTTCCAGTCGCTTCGAATAATACAACGGCGCTCAGGACGAGAGAGCAAGAAATCTGCGACGAGACCTACCCGAACCAGTCTTTGAAATCTGGCATTCCTTGCGGGCACTGCACTAGAGGAGACTTGGAGAGGTGAAGGGCTTGGACCCTGGTGTATATGTAGAAAGGGCGTGATGCGCCTGTTGGCTTTGGGGAAGTGTCTTCATCATCCTCCGTTTCCAGTACGATTTTTCCGACCGACCCTGAAAGGTCGCCAATATTATCGAGGGCCAAACGTTTGGCCGGGGCGGGGCTGGATTCGATATCAGCGACCACCATTGTGGAGTGCAGATGAGTTGAGAGGCGGAGTGGTCTAAGTCAAATGAGGTGGAGGGAGTCGAGCGTTCAAGGTCACCCTTGCGATGATCGTCACAAGTTCAACGGCGAACTTGTCCAAGTTCCTTGCTGGCCCCTCTCTCAGGCATTTTATTCTCAAACAGCAGGTTCTCAACCTGTACAGAAGTGCAATACGCGCGACACGTTGTACGGAAAAGCCTTAAGTCTCGACCTTGGAATACCCATTCACGATATCCTAAAAAGCGTTACCATGCCACGCCCGGCCCGAAACAATAGCCTGGGTACGCCATGAATTCGAGAGAAACCGACACCTCCAAGACACCGTAAGTCGCTATGTATCTCATCAACGTTCGTGCTCAAACACCTGGACCGCAGGAGAAGATTAAAGGCAGACTGGCGGCTTGCGAGAGAGAGCTCCGCCAGGTACTACCAGCGCTGCGACGGTAATTTGGAGGCTGGGCGGAGACGGTGGGCTGTGTATGCCGCGTTACCAGGAGGTTACTTTAGTCGATGAAGGAGTAGTTCCACCCTGGGTTTTCTGTTATCAGCATGGCACATATCACGGGACGGGACGAATACAGTTTCGGCCACCCGCTGGGAAAGGAAGTCCTGCCCTTGCCCAGAGCCGCCACACTCTCCTATCTCTTCGGCGTCGGAAACATCGTAAGCAGGAGGCAACCCCTCTACTTCATAGCTAATAAGCATACCAGATGGAGGTCTTTATGTGGGGGCTGAGTTACTCCGCCACCAAAGAACAGGTAATCGTCGAGATTGCCCAGATTCTTCGTGGCGGTGATTACCTCGAACTATGGGGTTCGATTCCACCCAATCTCGAGGTCCAACTCCATAGGAGTAATAGGTCCCGGACAGGCCACAGTGGGACCGGGAGGTTCACCGTCGCGGTTCCAGACGTGGCGACTCGATTCCTCCAAGAGTATGGGGGAGATCATCCTCTCAGAACCGTCCAGTGTGCCCAGAGGCGGATCTCCTTCAAGCCATCGAAGGGCGAACCCCGCAAGGACATCGTCGAAAAACTCCGACGTACTCCTTACATCGACCCCCACGCTGAGGCGGAGAGGCAGAGAAGAGTCGCTGAGGCAGAAGAAAATCAGATACCTATCCGTAGGATCGAATTCGGGTGGGAGTGCAGGGATACAGTCTTTTCCTGCGAGTGGGAAAAGATCCTCGACTCACCAGAACCCCTGGGTTACGATGAAGACCGACGGGAGTTCAGAGTCACCTTTGGCTTGAAATCGATTGTCCTACGGTCGGCACAGATTAATTGGGCGTCCTGTGGGATGGACGATACCACCCCAGTCATCTGTTTTGGCCTCGAATCTCATCCAATTTTCGAGGAAACCCTGGCGGTCTCCCAATTCAATCCGATCCAGGCCACGCCCACCACCCACCAGCCCCCCACTTTTACCAGAACGAGGATATCATCACTCGACCATGACCACGAGCGGGTCGTACCCTTCGTATCCCTCGCTGTTCGTTTCGTGTGCGATTCCCCAAGGTCTCTAGAGATGTTCCGTACGCTTTGTCGGATTAGTCCCCTCGGAAAAGCATCGGACGACATCTACCACAAGGAATACCGACGATTATTTTCTGCGGAACTCATGCAGCGGTTCGAATCCTGGTTGGCCCAACTCGATTTCGAGGTCGCATTTCAGGTGGAAAAGATTGCGCGGGATGCTCAAGCTGACTTTCGAGAAATATTGTCCCTCCGAGTGGCAGTGGGGGACCTCGTCCGGTCAAAGGGCGTGAGGCATACCGTCGGCATTCTTCGCTCGTTCCAATCTGCACTCAAAGGATCTACCTGGGACGCCAACCCCAATTACATCCTCGCCCTATTCTACGCAACCGCAAGGGAATACGTGCCAGAAACCAAGAGCCTCGCCGATATGGCATTAGAAGACACCTTCTCATGTTATCATGTCTCTGTGACGCCCACGGCAATGAAACTCAGTGGTCCATTCCAGGAACGCTCCAACCGAGTCTTCCGAAGGTACCCAGACCGCCACTCGTGCTTCATCCGAGTGACCTTCGAGGAGGAGACCCGCCTGCAGCTTCGCTTTGACCGAGAGGTGGACGGTGCTGCCTTCGTGAAAAGGCGATACGGCAAAATCCTCGGCGAAGCTGGGCTGAGAATTGGCGGGCGAGGGTATTGGTTCCTCGCCTACTCACAATCAGCCCTCAAGGAGCATTCCGTCTGGTTCATGCGCCCGTTTAGGAACAAGGACCGTGTATTGGTTGACCCCGCGTTCATAATCGACTCGCTGGGAGACTTCGCTAACGCCCCCGACCCAAAGCTCATCTACTGTCCAGGAAGATACGGAGCTAGGATCAGCCAAGCGTTTACTTCCACAGACTCTGGTGTCTCCATCCAGCCGGAGGAAATTCGGGAAATGGACGACATCGAGGTATTCAAGGTCCCGGGGGATCCCTCCTCCGGGAAATGGAATTTTACCGATGGAGTTGGAACAATCTCACCCGAGCTTGCACAACTAATTTGGGATACCATGCGCGAGAGACGGCGAAGTGCGAGGCGAGTTCGCATTCCCCCAACATGTTTCCAGATTCGATTCCAGGGTTGCAAGGTAGGCATGCTACTGTGTTCTTTTTCTTCGAACTCCATACCGACGTAATGAAAGGGGATGGTTAGTGTCGACTACCGCCAAAAGGGACGTGAACTAGTCCTCCGCCCTTCAATGATCAAGTTCCAAGCACCAGAATGGTCAGAGATCGAGATCGCCCGAGCGTTCGACCGCCCCAGTCATTTCTACCTCAACCGGCCACTAATCATGGTCCTCGAAGCCCTCGGGATTCCGTATCGCATCTTCAAGGAGTACCAGGATGGAGCCGTGAGGGAAGCTCAAGACTCCAGGCAGGATTTTGAACGGTCTGGTCGTCTACTCGAATCATTCGGTCTGGGTGCATCATTCCGTCTCCCCTCCGTCATGTACCACCTACACAAACTCGGTGTGCCGATGCAGAAGGACCCATTCTACAAACATTTACTTGACTTCGCCATCAACCACGTTCTTCGAGAGCTCAAGCACCATGCTCGGATTCCGATCCCTGGGTACACTTTAGTTGGGGTTGCCGACATTCACGGATGGCTTAAGCCCGACGAAGTCTTTGCCTGTGTCGTCGATCAACGGACAAAGAGATTGGAGTATCTTGAAGGCGATATGGTAATTACTAGGTATTAATCCTCTTCTCTCCCGATCTGTCCACCATCTGAGCCAACATAGGTCTCCCGTAATCCATCCAGGGGACGTGCAAATCGTCAGGGCGATCGGGAAACCGCCCCCTGGTTCTCCTTTCGAGAAGGAGCCATTGCCGAACGCCGTTGTCTTCTCTATAAAGGGTATAACCTCATTCCTTCGTTGGGTTGTGTGCACACTCAGAGAGCATCGTACAGGTGATCGACCGATCCCCTCAAAAACAGGGGGCGGTGATCTCGATGGGGATGTCGTAAGTGACCTAACTTTCGATACTCCCACCCACAGTTCACTCCGAGATCTAGTATAATATCGCTGCGTTACATGATCTGCCCATCCGGAGGACTTACTCGGCGGCCGCTTACGCCGATGCACCAAAGAGACTGCTTGACTGGAAATGTACTATGGACGACGTCGCCGAGTTTGTGACGGATTACATCAACTCAGACGTGAGTGTTCTTTGCGTAAGTGTGCCGCAGACTAACCCCTCACAGGTTTTGGGTCTTGTGGCAATAAACTGGCTGATCATCGCAGATCAAAGTGACGAGTCCGTCTTCGACAAGGACTGTATGACTTTGGCACAGCTACACAGTGACGCCGTCGACTACCCAAAGAGTTCCACCCCTGTTCCACAGGGCAAGATACCGAGGCTCAAATTCAAGGCGAAGCCAGACTGGAACCAACCGGAGACCATGAATGATAGCAAGAGCTCCAACTACTATGAAAGTCAGAGGGCCATCGGCAGACTGTTCAGGGCGATTGAGTTGCCTGCTCTTGATATCGTTCGGAGGGTCCACAAAACACAGCGGAAGAAGCTACAAGAAGAGGAGGAGGACCACTTGGTAGCTCAGTTCGGGCGGATAAGCTTGCGGGACGATGATCAGGTCGACATCGCCGTCTATGGTCGCATTACTGATTTCATAGGCGCGGACGTCGATCCTGATCATCGTACCAGCGCGTTTGTCCTTTTTGACAGGTATACGGCGGAACTCAAACTGATCTGTGCTTCTCACACCATTTCATACCGTCGCGACGCCATGCTTACCGAGGAGGAAGTGGCTGTCGGTACAATCGTCGCAAGGACCTCTCAGCCGCGGCACCGGCGCGACATGATCTCAAAGTTGAGAGATCAGACGAGTCTGCAGGTGAAAGGTGTCAGGAACGAGCTTGTTTCCGAAGAGGATGGATTCGAAACTAAGTTGCGTAAGGCTTGGGCGCTGTGGAGGGTGACGCAGGAGGAGAGGGAGGTGATGGGAGCGAGAACCTTAGGCTTGGTTGCTTTGGGTGTTATCTTTGACACGATCAAAGAATTCGAGGAGGAAATGAAAGGCTATCACTAGGATACGTATGTTGCACCATTGTACATTTACTAGGACTCGGGCTCTGAATGCGTGAATCGTGATATTCTCCCAGTTTTAAGCAGCAAGATGCCACAAGTGATATACACATCCCGAGTTTCAAGCAGTGTTTCGCAGAACTGATCAGTGGTTATTAGTGGTACACAGCTAGAATCCTCCCACTTCACTTACTCAAAATAACGGAGTCACCCCTAAAGGACACATCAATTTGGTGCAGACACACACCGTAACATGGGACTCACCTAAGGAACATCTTGCTGATGAACCGATCTTTGTTCACTGGCTTCTTATTCTTGCCTTTTGGTACCTCTGTCCACATCTGGGGTGCATGGTATCAGTGGGTTCGTGGGGAACTGGAATATCAGGGTTTCACCTCCTTTACATTCTCGAGGACCTGTGGGCCGAGTTAATCACTGTTGTGTAGCACAACGCGAGCGCGCACCATATTACTGTGCCTGTCAAAAGCCTTGACCCTCGCCAGTAACTTCTTGTTGTTCCGCAGTGAAATCAACACTTGAGTGTGGTTTCGAACCGCTTGCTGGAGGACGGACAATGGTCCTTGGCTGATCTCGTGTTCTTCGAGTGCTCGCAGCTGAGCCTCATCCAACTCGGATTTTGGAACATGCACGTATTGGCTAGAAAATGCGGTGGTTAGCCACGGTTTGCGGATGTGATGAACTGTTTTTCAGGCGGGAGGCGCGTACCTCATGGTGGACTGGTGAAAGGGTCTACCACGGCGCCTCTCTGGTGATCGACTTTTCATCTGTTTCTCCTCAGCCTCGAAAAATGGCCCGCTTAAAACAAAAGGGCAAGGCCGGTGCCGCCAAAGCCTACGTCACACGCTCAGCCGCCGTAAAGAAGCTCCAGATCTCTCTTGCGGATTTCCGGAGGTTATGCATCCTGAAAGGTGTGCGATTGTGCTACGGAACGTCACCACCCACCAACTTTGAGATATACAGGTATCTTCCCCCGTGAACCTCGGCATAGGAAGAAGGCAAACAAGGGATCATCCGCTCCGACGTCATTTTACTACGCCAAGGATATTGCTTATCTCGCTCACGAACCTGTACTGAGGAAGCTTCGGGAACATAAGGCGTTTGCGAAGAAGCTTTCTCGGGCAATCGGTCGAGGCGAATGGAGCACCGCCAAGAGTTTAGACGACCACAAGCCAACCTACCGCCTGGACCATATCATTAAAGAGAGGCAAGAGGACGTTTTGTTCTGCATTCGTGCTCGAGTTTGACGTGAAGTACAGGTATCCAACCTTCATCGACGCCGTCCGAGACACAGATGATGCCCTGTGCATGATCTTCTTGTTTGCGAACCTCCCTGCTACATCTCGAGTGTCAACAGCCCTCATCGACAACTGTACACGACTCGCAGCCGAATGGCAACTGTATATCATCCACTCTCATTCGTTGCGCAAAGTTTTCTTGTCCATTAAGGGCGTCTACTATCAAGCTGAAGTGATGGGTCAGAGCGTTACATGGCTTGTACCATATCAATTCACTCAAAATGTGAGTATTCTCTTCAATATCGCCAGCAGGATGTTAAACCTCTCCAGATTCCCGCGGACGTCGATGTGCGAGTGATGTTAACTTTCCTAGAGCTCTATCAGACGCTCCTCGGATTTGTGTTCTTCAAACTCTACACTGACGCCGGACTGGTATATCCTCCACCGTTGGATACGAAGAAGGATGAAACCGCAGCTGGTGTCGGTGCTTTCGATCTGCAGCAGGCCTCTGGACGGCGCGTTACAGATGCCGAGAAGCCTTCTGAGCCGAAGGTGTCCGCCAAGGACGTTCGGCAAACAATCAAGATCGTTTCATCTGAGGAAATAGGCGATGACCTGACAGGAAACTTGGGGGAGGAGAACGAAGATGTGACGACTGGGGAAGACTTTGTCTCGCAACCTTCCAAGTCTAACCCCGAAGAAGTCGCTGTCCTTTCGACCTTCCAATCACTATCGGCTCAGGAAAGTTCGACCATCGCAAAGCTCTTTGCACCGTATACGTTCTGGTTATCAAGGGAGACATCACGCCCGATATTCGAATTCGTCGTACGCTCATGCGGCGGGAGAATTGGGTGGCCAGCATCCTCCGGTTCCGGATCTCCCTTTGATGAGTCCGACGGGTCAATCACCCACGTCATCATCGACCGGCCGCTTGTAGAGCGACCAAACGAAACGCAAGAGGAACGGCAACGGCGGCTACAGCGGAAATGCATCCAACCCCAGTGGGTTATTGACTGCATCAACGCCGGGAAGATCCTCCTGGAAGGCGAGTACGCTCAGGGAAAACCTCTGCCGCCCCACCTTAGCCCCTTCGGTGATTACGAAGGTGCTTACGACCCCGCAGCGGGTGGCTCCGGCGATGACGTGGAGATGGCTGAGGAGGAAAGTGAGGAGGAGGAGGAAGATGTTGAAGCCGAGGGAGATGGACCAGGATCTAGGCTCTCCAAGTTGATTTCGGACGTCACGGAGGACCCGGGTGCTTTACGTGCCGCCGAGCTTGCGGCTGAGGCGGCTGGGATCGATTACGGTGCCTTCGAGCAGGGGGTTAAGACCAAAAAGGCCAAGGAGAAACCTACGCCGGCCCCCGTGGAGACGGAGGAGGAGATGAACAAGATGCTTATGAGCAACAAAAAACGCAAGCTGTATGAGAGGATGAAATATGGACAGCAGAAGAAAGACGCCGAGGTGGGTTCATGGGCGTTCATCTGCGGTTGCTTAGTAGTGATGACTGATTTATGATTTGCTCAGCGAACGAAACTGGCGCAAAGGCGGAAAGAGCTGGACAGGGAGAAGAGACAAAAGGAGAGCCATCGTAGTTAGTTGAGCAGTATATTCAAGCGGAATTTCACGAGTCCAGGTCCGATCAACCAACCAGAGGTCAGCCTCCCCACAACAGTCCCGTCGACACACTGGTGTGCTATATGAAGCTTCTCGTCAGCCGCTTGCTCTCCCTCTCTTGAGACGACATCCAGGTTGCGTGCCAACCCATGGCACCCTTTGGTCTCGGAGGCAAGGGCGCACCTCCAAAGAACCCTCGCAAACCCGCCAGTAGTCCCCGCAACGCTCACCACACCGATAACTTGCCTCACGCACCCCAGCACTTCTTCTCATTTCCGCTCTGGAAGAGGAACAACGTATACGCCTTCCCTACCCAGGACCCTCCCGCCGCTTCAAATGACTTCGGTAGCCTGCCCAGACGATCATTATCCAACACCAAGGAACGGGATGATTCTCCTCCGTCTGTCCCACCCAAGGACCGCATCTATTCGACCGCTATTCCAAGAGTATCAAGCGTCGGCGGCGGCTGTGACGACCAAGAGCTCATTCCGGGCTCTTCTACGGTGGCCTCGCCGGAACGCACCCCGCCAAGACGAAGACAAGAGCCACCTCGACAGTCAACAACTGCCCTCGCGCACGCTTCTTTGGGATTGGGTCTCCCTCACGTTATGCCTCACCAGGGAGCCTCATCCTCGTCCCTGGATATTACTACTCTCCGGCACACCTCCAACCACCAGAACGACGCCGATACTGGCGTTGCGCGGTCGATTATACGCAAGGCAAAAAGTTTTCAGAAGCTGAGGCCCGACCCTCCCACGGAAGATATCCAGGATCTCCGGGAGCGCAGGCGGTCTAGGGGACTTAGTTTGGGCCCATTGCATTTCGCAATTGATGGCAAGGGCAAAGAACGCGAACCAGAGAGTCCCGCCAAAGGCCTCTCAAGAAAGTCCTCCTTCTGGCGTCGCAGAAAGGACTCCTTGAAGGCCCTGGTCCACACAGAGCCCCATGAATCGCTTCCTCCTGTTCCGAACCCCCCAGTCGATGGAATGGGACACGCTCATCTACAACCGCCACTTCCTCCAACATCCACCGGCGACAAGAGCGGTGTGCCTGGCCCTATGCCTGTACAGCCATCTGCACCAAAACGGAGTACTTTGCTTCGAAGTCGTTCGAGTCTCCTCCAACGGAGCCACTCTGAACGCATGTTACCCGGAATCCGGCCGTCTTCTGCACATGGTTCATCCCCGTATACTACTTCCAAATCAGCCGGAGCGGCGCGTTTCCCCGGGCGGCCATCCACTGCAGGCGCCCTGCCTTCAAGTCCCAGATCTTCACACCTCACCCCTTCCGTCAGTTTTTCTTCCATCACACCCCAACCCATAACGGACCGGGCAGATTCATTCCCTCTCGATCCATTGAGACCCCGCGCCCGTGCTTCAACAAATCCCCCTCTTTTCCATCGTTTGTCCATGAATCTCTTCTCATCTTCCCCACCAATCCCTGCTCTTCCTCATACCCAACCGACAAACTCTCCCGACACGAGTACCATAAGTTCTCCTCGCCCCTCCACATCTAAACAATCGATCGATATACCGAAACCACGCGTTGACGAAGAATCCCCTGAACAGTACGTGGGTCGTCTCATGGAGACCGTTCCAAAGTCCGACATTGCCACTGTGTTGGCTTCCAGGTAAGTCCCCTTGCTCCAGTTCATTTCAACGGGTTAAACCTTCTCCAGCGGAGAAACATTCTATGTCAATGCTCTCAAGCATTATCTCTCACAGTTCGATTTTGAGTCCAATCCACTGGATGTTGCTCTGAGGAAGCTCCTGATGCACGTCGGTCTTCCTCGCGAGACGCAACAAATCGACCGCGTTATCGAGTCGTTTGCCGTTAGGTATTCTCAATGCAACCCCGGACTGATCGTTCCTCAAGGTAAAAAATAAAATAAAACGATCCGAGTGATTGCCTACGTTCTGACCCATGTGCAGATAACGCATACATCCTCGCATTTAGTCTAATAATGCTCCACACCGATGCATTCAACAAATCGAACAGGCACAAGATGACAAAGGCTGACTATGTCAAGAATACCAGCTTACCCGGAGTTGCACCGGAAGTCCTTGACGTACGTTATTTACCTTCGAATTGAAATGCTATTCGCTCAACTGTCTCCTAGTGCTTCTTCGATAATATTGTGTTCGCTCCTTTTATCTTTATCGAGGACCCCCTTGAGAACCCAACACTTCCCCCCTCTCTGGATGGCGCACCGTCAAGACGCAGTTCGGCCTTTGCATCTCCAAATGCAAATGCCGGTGCTGGAACGAGTCTCCTCAAGAACAACCGGATTGATCCCTACTACCTGATAATCCGGGTGAGTCCTATTCATCGATTCTGAGGCGATTTCACCTGATCGTTCTCGGCAGGGTGAACTTGACCCTCTGCGGGTGGACGTAGAAAGCGCGATACCACCCATCAACCCTTACGCTTTCCGAGGCCTCGTGGATGATGGAAACTATGAAGAGATTCACCAAAAGTTCCTGCAAGCTCGGAGCGCCAATCTCAACATAGAAACTCCGCTGGTATCTCCTACGTTCTTCAACATCTCCACCCCCATGCTCCCGACAAGTTCTGCCAACGACGATGGTGCACCAGCTTACACCGGTTGTGTTGTGAAGATTGTCAAGATCGGGATCTTGAATAGAAAGGACGACATCGTGGAAAGAGGAAAACGAGCAATTGCCCGCAAATGGAAAGGGTGGGGCGCCATTGTGACGAACTCCCAGTTCCTGTTCTACCGCGATGCAAGCCAGGTGATGAACATCCAGCGACAACTCGAGGAATCTCCAGATCTCCCACCACCGCGGCTCGTATTGCCGAGACCCGACGAGCTTTGGTCTCTAAAGAACACGCTCGCCGTATCGGATAAATCCTACACCAAGGTATCTTTACGTTGAATCCGTGTTATTATTAACGGGGCTAAATGGATGACCACAGAGGGAACACGCTTTCCGATTTGTCATGGCCGACGGCCGCCAATCTCTATTTCAAGCCGAGTCGGAGGAGAACAAAAATGAGTGGATGGTGTGCATAAACTACGGAAGCTCCTTCAAGACCGCTGATGTTGGCATACGTACTGCCGGGATGGCCAAGAAGGATATCGAACTGACGGGCATCGCCGCCGCGGCCTCGCACCTGCGTGATTTGGAAATGAGTGGGAAGGGATCACAACCCCTCAAAACTTGGGATAGGAACGGTATCTCAAGGCGGTCGCGCGTGGAATCTTTGAATGTAGCAGCTTTCCGGCGGTATCCAGACAACTCCGAAACGGAGCCGATGTCACCGCGTTCCGACAGCTCGTCGATTCAAGTCAAGAACACTTTCGATCTCGTCAAGGCAGATCTTGCCAATGCCATGCGGACATCCCTCGACTTCCCCAGCTCGTTTTCGCGGACACACAGTCTCGACTTGGCATCGACGCTCTCCGTGCTTCCAAACGTCACAGATCGCAGGCCACACGGAACGAGGTCCACCAGGACCCACACAATCGAGCACAGAATCAAGGAAATCGAGTCACAACTCTCTGAAACTCGCTCTCGGCTACGCTTGGACCTGTCGCTGGTTCGGAACATAGCAATCCTCACGCCCTTCCAACGGACGACACGTGATCGGCTTTACATGACGATTTTGAACGCTGCAAAGCGTGTCAACCGCCTCCGTTTGGAGGAAACCAAGCTCCTTTGTCACCGTGACATTTTGACCCACGACCTGTTGACCGCGGACCTGAATTGGCAACGAGCGAAGGAAACGGCGCTGAACGCTGCGAAAGAGGTGTTGCGTGTCAGGTCGTTTAGCCTGACGGAGATAGACGTGATAGACGAAAACCATCCTTCGGTCGCCCGTCCTCCACTACCCATACAGGGCCAATTATCTCGTTCGTTTAGTGGGGAGTCTTTCTATTCGGCACTGGGCAACACGGTGGACTCTCCAGCTGGACCCTCTCCCTTACCATTCACTTCTCATATCCTTGAATCTCCCGCGTCCGCCCAATCGACGACGATCCACGGTCAAGCTAGCGCTTCTTCGATCTCGTTCCCATTCCCGGCGGAAAGCACCCGGACTTCGTTTGATCACGTGACTGGACAAGAAGGCAGTCCCGGTGGTTTATATACCCACGAACGGTTCTACACTGCCCCAGAGATTCCCGAGGAGCTGGCGGAGGAGTGGAACAAAACCAAGGCCGCCAAGCGAGTATCGCTTGTTCGCGTGCCCAACGACCTCCGGATGTCCTTTCCGGCTAGGACGCCCGAGGACGTTCACGCGCGCTTGAGGGTCAGCCCCACCATCCCTCTGTTGGCTCCTGGATCGATGATGACCGCCTTGTGAAAGAATCCACGGACTTTGACCTCGCTTCTGGAAGGGACTATTTATTCTCTCGTGCAAATTAGGTAGTTTTTTTGGTATGTATCTTTAAACCCTCTACGATAATCGTATATGATAATGAATATGAACGCTTTTAGGCTGCTTGGTGGGATGGGCACGCTGTATTGTAGGAGCATCTCTATGACTCCCGGGACTGAGATGCGTTGCCATGGACCGGATCCGATCATTTTCACCATCAGTACAAGCGTCCGCTCGGGTTTGACCAGCCGCCTCGATGAAAATCCATCGTGTTTCATCCTACGTTCGGCTGATCTCAAATAGTACTTAAGTAACTTCTGGGCAAAGCGATGCATCACTCCTCAGACCTTGCACCTACCATGGTAAACCAGCACCGCAAGCGACTGTCCATAATTCTGTCCCCATCCCCACCCATGTTTGCCACACCGTACGTGCAGTCCCGGACTGTGTTGCTGGATCCGGTCCCAATCAGCCACAGAGAAGATTCACGGCGCAATGCAGTTACGAGTCAGAGTCAATCACTGGACCTTCCCTCTTCTATCCCCGTGATGTTCCCGCCACTGTCTGGCTTAACGACCTCAGACCTATCTCCAACCGTTTCATGGACCTCGAATGGATCGGAACCTTCGGTGACGCGACCACCACTGGGGGGGCCGTCGCACATTGGAGATTCCCCTACCTCTCACGGTCCTCACTCAAGACACCGTACCACATCCGACAGGGAGAAACAGGCTTGTCGGACCCTTTCTCCGGTTGAACCCACCTTTCCTTCGCCCGCCAGCGCCAGCCGACCAAGCAACGAAGGGACGAGCGGACGAATACAAGTCAAGGAGCCCCCCAAACCTAAACGGCCATCGGAGGACTCGTCCCTATCAAGACCAGCATTGTCACCCGACATCCAAAGATCCCCTCGCACCTCACGCAATCGGTTGAAACGCCGGATTAGTGTTGATGTAACCTCCACCCTGGACCGGATCACGCTTGCCGGTGGCATCGAGCCGAAACAGGTCACACTATCTCGCAGTCGGTCTTTATGGACTAGCAAGAGGATGTCAGCCACCGTGGAGGATGATGCAGAGGATGGAGAGACCCGCCTTACCCAAGTTAACTCGCTCCCAGAGCCTCTGGCCGAAAAGCAACGAGTAATGAACGTTCGTAGGGCCAAGAAGATGCAACAGGTACGTGCTGATTTTAGCTCTGACCTCTTTTTTTGCTATCATGAACCCGAGGTCCTGATTCACTCGTTCTGTATTACAGGTCTTCGGGTTGGAGCCACCCCGTGCCCTTTTCCAGATCGCGCACGTAAACCCCACGCAGAACGGGGAGCATGGCCAGGGGGAGGGACCCGATACACCGGCCTCTGCGTCCACCCTACTTTCGATACAGACGTCAAATTTACTATCGCCGCAGCCCCTTTCCAGCTCATCAATGATCACGGCGCCGGCTTCGCCGTTGACACCAACAACCCCCATTCTGCCGCAACCAGAGACCCCAACATCAGTGTTGCCGAGATTTGAGCAATCGTTCACGCATAACTCTTCTGAGACGCCGCCGCCGTTTTCCAGTATGTTTCCCGCCAGCGCTCGGACACCTGCTGCTACCCAAGATACGTCCAAAAGCATAGCCCGCACGGAGACAACCGGGAGACACAGGGAAAAGGACTTCCAACAGAGGCGCGTGCGTGCGGCGAAGCTTTCAAAATTCTTTGGGGTGGGTTACCAGGACCTGGAACCGCACCTTGCTCCAAAAAAATCTCGCACCGGCGTTCGAAAACTTGAAGTGGCTATCGATGCTAGGAGTGGGTTGTTCCGGGACCGACACGAGGTCCGTAACCTCGAGATGCAGGATGTTATTGTGCGGTTGAGAGACCTCCGGTCCTCATGAGACTTGGAGATCACCAACCGCGATTCCCAGCGTTTTCCCTCATTCGAAGCTCGGGTATATTGTACCATGCTTTCTCTTCTTGTCGTTCCCTGTGCTGTGCAGAATGGGATCGACGCAAGCACCCCCGTTTCCTTCGTTTCCTCATCAATCACGTCATACACATTCAACTACCATGCGATATGAATCCTTCTTTCATTGTACCACTATATCATGACGAGCCGAGGGACTCTACGGCTTTTTCCCTCACATACTTCCTCTCTTTAGGCTATTGCCAGCTCATCGATAGCCATCATAAGTACGATTTCAACACAATCAGTTTCGATCTATCATTGTCCTGTCTTAATTTCCTGCCCCGTAGGCTGGGTTGCATCTTACGTGGACGTGTAAAGATTTGTTCATCGGCGTAGTAACACATAGACAGAGTCTCCGAGAACGATGTTGGTCATGTGTCGGAATGAGCCAGTGAGCGACATTAAAAGTCCTCCGAAGGAAGCGTAGGCGGTCCTGTGAGGAAGGGGCGTTAATCTCGAGTGATGAAAGTTGGGCTCGAGAAGTTATCAAGACGTACGACACCTCCTTTCCTGTGTCAAATTTATACACCTGTTCTCGAGCCGTTCGTCAATGGAATAGAGGGCTTCGTGACATCAAGCCTCACGGACCTTGCCAAACATCACGTACTCATAGTCCTCTTCGATCCCCTTCTGGCCTTTGCCGTCTGGCCGCCACTGGTGCTCCTTGTCTTCTCCTTCTCCCTCCTTCCCGGGAACGTTTCCGCGAGATAAAGAGGTGGCCAACGATAGGGTAAGAGTCTGGCCGGGTTTTAAAGGGAAAAGCTCGACATTGTAGTCCAGCGTCAGGTCCATCTCGTAGTTCTTCGATTTCGCGTACAGACGCGAAACTTCGTCATACAGAGTTCACGATTTACGAGTGGCAGGAGGGGGTCATGGAGAAAAGATACGAGGACCTGTAAGCATATGCTATCGATCCATGGGAGCATCTAGCGGGGCGGTCTCACCTCGGTCGAATTTCTGACCCTCCTTGTCAATATCGTCGATAGTAAACTCGTCGTTGAAGACGATATGCGACAACCCGGAAGCCATGGAGGCGGAGATTGAAGGAAAGAAGTCGATCACCTTCGGAGGACAAAACTCATGTGTTCACGACGGAATTGAGAATAAACCGGATGCTCATGTATTGTAGGCGAGATTCGTCTCCCTCGTAACGCATCCACAGAGATATCTAAATTGGTTCTACGCTCATCCAATAATAAGTTTACCATCCGCCTCGCTGAACTCGTACTGGGGAACTTCCAGGTTGAGCTCAAGGCCAAAAATGTCAGAACCAAACAATACATCACAGCACCAGTAAAACTCACAGGAGCGGGACCCTTGCGTATGCGACCGGCTGGAAGACAGGGTACGTTAGTTGGAACCCGGTAAATGAGAGAACAAGTCCACAACGCACATATGTCGTAGTGGGAACCGTGACACGGGCAGAACCTGTAAGGAACGGAAGCAGTGAGCGGGGAGGACAGAACACGGTAAAAGATACACACCAGCCACCGAAATCTCCAGCCTCGCCAATGGGGACACATCCCAGGTGAGTGCAAACACCCAACATAACCAACCACTCTGGCTTCTTCACCCTAGTATCGTCACTCTCGGGGTCGCGAAGAGTCTTCCAGTCGGTGCTCTTAGCTTCCTCGATCTCATCCGCGGTTCGGTGACGGATAAACACGGGCTTTCCACGCCATTTGATAATCGCGTTCTTTCCTTCCGGAATACTTGAGAGCTCGACCTCAACCTTGGCCATGGCGAGAACGTCGGCGGAGGCGGCCATGGTTCCCAAAAACTCGACAACGCTGGATTTGGCTACGGAGGCAGAAAGGACACCAAGGGATCCGATCATGAAGTACTGGAGAGCCCGGTTAGTAGAAGAAGAAGCGGCCTGGTAACCGGAGAAGTCGGGAACATTGGGAGCATCCTTAGCGGGGGTTGAGGTATGGATATACCGTTGTTGTGAGAAGGTGTTGACGGGTGCTGAAGCGCGCTATGGTAAGAAACCGCATTATGGCACGAAAAAAAAGAATATCTTCGTACAGGTCACAAAGGTCTTTGACACCAGACCGGAAGAAGTCCTGGAGACGCCTCCGGACCATCTGGGTTGCACGTCGGAGCGAGGGCCAGAATGACCGTGACCGTGGTGTCCACCACCTCCGACGGCTGCGAGATTAACGAGGGTAGGGTGAGGGACACCAGAGGAGAGGGTCCTGACGGTTGGGGGAAGCGTGACGGCTTTTTTTACTACTTTGAACGTCGACGCCATCTGGTGGGGGAAGAGGTCGAGAGAGAGGTTGGCTGGCCGTGGTAAATTCCGGGACCGTCCGACGAATGAGCATCACGCGAATTTCAATCCAGAGTCGAGAGATTATTTCCGATTTATTCTACCAATTATCCCCCATCCGACTGCCCAGTATCCGTCGTATCCTTCGTGGACGCACTCTGCGACGTGCCCAGGTTTCCCATCCCAATATTTTTCCAATCGTCGCGTTCCATGAGTCCCCTGCAAAGTCATCAGCCACCTGTTCTCAATCAAGCCTCAACCACGCGTACCGGTTCATGCGACAGTCGAGGTAGTCCCTGCCGAGGACCCTGCATGGCGTAGACGCACTTCCATTCGTTTTGAGGCAGTCTAGGTACTTGATCATATACGTCTTGCACTCGCCTACAAATCCCGTTCACGCTCCGTTTCAGCAACCGGTTGGGGGAGCATATGCGCACCATAGTGGTCAAGTGGAAATGACCCTCTGTCTGGCGGTGTAGCGGTGAATCCAGTTGAAGAAAGCGAAGGGGGTCGACCGAACGACATCGACGTGAAATCACGACTGGGCCGCGTCCAACTACGTCCGAGTCCGAGCGATCGCGCCGCGGCATATATCCTCCAGAGAAGCTAACAAGGTCCCAACATCATTCACTTCAAGGTCATTTCATCATCGTGAGCTACTCAGATTGTCCCTCGTGAAATTAGCTCCCAGGGTTTTCTCGCGGGATTGAAGAAAATGGCGTTTACCTTGCCAAGGGATCTAATCAAGATACCAAAAACAAGGCAGCCGTCATCCTCACGAACATCCTCGGTCTTGCCATCCCCAGCCCCGTCGCCCGGTGCAGCCGTGATCGTCCCACAGGCTAGAGCTAGAGAGGCATCTTTCGCACTGCCAGCTGTAGACCGAGGACTCAATTCACCCCCGATTCTTGACCAAAATCAATGCCCAACATAGTTACGAGAGCATCGGAATCGTGGGCGGAGCATCATCCGACCCTCCTGACGAGAGCAACCAACGCAACCACTCCAGGAACCTGTCTCATTGGTTTGCGCTGAATGTGACAACCCGTGTTTGTGATAGCACCTCCTTCTACCGACATCCAAGTCCCCGTATATATGATTCCGGCTTCTCCAAGGGACTCAGGTTGCAAGCAAGAGCGCTCTTCAGATCACGGGCTCCGGAACTTCAGCATGAATTCACGGATTACCCTGGTAAGTGGGTTCGCAGTTACCCGGTATGTTTGGCCTGATATGTCTCATAGGCACCGTTCACGGGTTCGCATCTCGACCTGCCGGTGAACATCCACCGTCCGTCGAAGGGCTGGAGAAACCTTTAGAACGGATCATCAAGTGGTTCCAAGTATCTGCGACTGATCGCTACCTTCGCCGCAAGGGCGTGTACGAAGTATCCCCAAATCCCATTCATACCTCAGCGTCGGCCGGCGCACTCGGGAGATGGAGAACCCCCCCCATCTGGCGGACTTCCTGAAGACTTTGACAGATACTCAAGTCAACTGGGCCGAGCGATTGTTGACCCCGGGCCGCTGCTCCTTGGCTGGGAGATCAGGCCCATCGTCCGGGGCGTCCGGCCCAGTGCTGCATAACGATGACAATGCGAAACAACGATTTACATTTTCGAGTCAAGTAAGGCGCCAGCCAAACAAATATGACGGACAAGCTCAAGATCCAAAAGGTTGCTCAAGGTACACGGATGTTCGCGGTTCTCAACTCGTATTTCTTTACCGAGTAAACGTTACAATATGTCAGATAACAGTTTGTACAGTCTAGTTTTCCAAACTTCTCTTTTGTACTCAGCGGTGTGACGTGTAATCACGACAGATGGGGAGACAACTTAAGCGTCATAGGTGGAGGCAGACACGTTGCCACCGCGTCCGGTCCAGTTGATGTGGATGTCCTTTCCTGCCTGAAGCTTGGAATTCTCCTTTCCGGGGAGGACACGGAAGGTGTGAGCACCGAAGTAGTCACGTTGAGCCTGGAGGATGTTGGCGGAGACGATCTCACTCCTATAACCGTCCAAGAAGGCAAGAGCCGTCGAGAAGGCGGGAGTGGGAATACCCCATAGAACGGCTTGAGCGATGATACGCCTCCACCCGGGCTGAGCCTTGTGGATAGCTAGGAGAGGGGCGTGAGAGAAGAAATGCTCAAAGGCGTTGGAGACATACCGTCGATGAAGAATTCGTCGAAGAGGAGTGACTCGAGGTCGCGGTTCTTGGTGTAGGCGGCGGCGATGTCGTTGAGGAAGACGGACTATCGGAGTGGTTTAGAAAACGCCCCCTTGTAATGGTGGGGAGGAATCCCACCTTGATGATGCATCCTCCACGCCACATACGTGCAATACCGGCGTAGTTCAGGTTCCAGTCAAGCTAAACGAGGGTGAATAAAATGGAGGCAGTCATGAAACGCGAAAACCTACATCCTTGGCGGTTTGGCGCATGAGCATGAATCCTTGAGTGTAAGAGATGATCTTGGAGGCGTAGAGAGCTTGTTCAAGGTCATCGATGAACTGTTTCTTGTCGCCGTGGAAAGCCTCTTTCTGGGGACCAAAGATGACTTTGCTAGCGCGGACACGCTCCTGCTTGAGGGAAGACAGACATCTGGCGAAGACGGCCTCTCCGATCAAGGTGACTGTCGAAGGGATGAGCGATTGTTAAGAGGGGGAGCTGTCGACTGACCTGGAATGCCGGCGTCGAGAGAGGCAATAGCAGTCCATTTACCAGTACCCTTCTGCCCGGCAGAGTCAAGAATCTTGTTAACCATGGATTCACCATCATCATCCTTGAACTTGAGGATGTTGGCGGTGATGTCGATCAAGAAGGAGTCGAGGACACCTTTGTTCCACTTGAAGAAGATATCTGCGATTTCATCGTTGGGGAGATCAAGACCGTGCCTGAGGATGTCATAGGCCTCAGCGATCAGCTGCATGTCACCGTATTCAATGCCTTTGCGATCTTAGTACGGGTATCATTGTGATCGGCGAGAGTTTAATTTACCGTTGTGAACCATCTTGACATAGTGACCGGAACCGGTCTCGCCAACCCAATCACAGCAGGGCTCACCAAACGCTTTGGCAGCAGCGGCCTGGAAGATGGGCTGAATCGCGGGCCAGGCAGCTGACGAACCGCCAGGCATGAGAGAAGGACCATAACGGGCACCCTCCTCTCCTCCAGAAACGCCAGAACCAACGAACAAGAGACCCTTCTCCTCGAGCTCCTCGGTCCTTCGGATGGAGTCGGGATAGTGAGAGTTACCGCCGTCAATAATTATGTCACCCTTCTCGAGATGGGGGGCGAGTTGTTGGATAAAGGAGTCAACAGCGGCACCAGCCTTAACAAGGAGGATAATTTTGCGTGGCCTCTTCAGCTTGGCAACGAGCTCCTCGATAGAGTGAGCGCCTTGGACTTTTGTGCCTATAAAGGGTGGGTCCGATCACGAGAGGGAAATAAAGTCAAGGTAAAAACTTACCCTTGGCCTCGTTGGCAAGGAAATCATCAACCTTGGAAGTGGTTCTGTTGTAGGCAACGACGGTGAAGCCATTGTCGTTGATGTTCAGAATGAGGTTTTGGCCCTGTTGAAGAAAGGAATTCGTCGTGAGAATCTATGCGATATGGCGATGAATCTTACCATGACGGCCAAACCGATGAGACCAATATCACCACTGCAGATAGGCAATGGGTGTGAGCGATATAGGAAAAGACGCAGGGAGGCCCAAAGACATACGTTGGTTGAGACATCGTCAACGAAGAGCTTTACGGGTGGGAGAGCAGGGGGTAGGAGATGAACGGGGAGTAGGAGATCGATTCAACGGGTCAATGAGGGATTGGGGTTGATAACCCTGTCCGATAGGTGGTCACGTGGTCTTGAGAATCTGTTGGTCATCCTCCGGTCAGAGGTGATCATCAGCGTATAGGGTTATCCCCTCCTCGCCCAACCGAGGCGTATATACACGGCCGGGGACGGGTTCCGCTGGCCGCTATTTACTCGTACATTAGTATTGAGATACATCGCTTCGAGGAAAGACGGCGAACGTGAGATCAATGGTTGCCTTGCTCTCGCCGATGCCGTGCACTACCTTGAGTAAGACTCGGGGGGACCTGAGCTACTCTTTTCATTACCGCCCGTGTTCCATCTCGCCGTGATCATCCGCCTCTATGGCCGGACGCTCGTCACCCGATCCACTTGCACGCCGACCAACACCTCCGCTGTTGCCTCCAGAATGTCTCCGTCGAACGCACATGGCGTCGTCTCAGCCATCCCGGCAGTCGTAGGCTCGTCGATCATGCACGAAGGTTGGGTCCTCAAGAAACGGAGGAAGAAAATGCAAGGTATGGAGGCACCATTACCACCTCCACAGCGTATTGATTCGCTCAACCCACTCGGCCGCTCCAATTTGGTCAGGTTTCGCCCGCCGCTACTTCACTCTTTACGAATCCGGAGTTCTGTCCTATGCATTTGGCCCCGGAGAGCCCGTCCGCGACCAAATTTCTCTCGGCCAGGCTGCCATTTCAAATGAGCCGTGTCGGTGCGATCCCGTTGTCCCCCGTGAACGCAACTTAAAGTTTGGTTCCAGCTCGCAAGGAGATCCACGTCGATTCAAGCAATGCTACCTTTCATATTCGGTGTCTTAATACGTCTGACTTTCAAGGCTGGATGTCCGCCCTCAGGCATGTGGAGCGATCCCCCCCTGCCTCGATTATACTGACCCACCTTCTTTAGGAAGTACATTTCCGCAGATGAACGCGTGAGGAACAGAAGGTCTCTCCAACGAGCCAACTCTCGCCTAGAGAGTTTGTCCCGTACAAATTCCTTGGTCGTGGACCTCGGTTCCGTACGTCATCGTCATTAATTCAGGGCGCCAAACTCACGTCCCCCGAGACTATCCATGACTTGGAAGAGGCGATCAGCGCCCTACCACCAGATGATTCAAAGAAGAAGTCTGGAAACGGATCAAAGAGCAAAGAAAAACATGGCAAAGAGGTCTTCGGATTGTTCAGGAAACGTACGGGGCACTGGCTGTCACCAAGTCTTTTCTAATCTCCTTCCCTAGCCGGTTCTTCCAATCCGGAGAAGGATGACGTTTCAGTATTTGATCCCGGCGCTCATGCCCGTCTTTACGCTGCCCTGAACACTCTTAGGGAACAACATGCTGCACTTGCCAAAGCCGTCTCGAGCATCTCTTCTACAGATGGACCGTCAACTTCCCTCGCAAGCTCGTTGGTTCTTCCTCCAAGAGTTGAAGAAGGAGAAGAAGCGCTCCAAACTGAATCCCCAGCTTCGACGTCTTCATTCAGATCTAGATCAAAGCGCGCTTCCGTTGCCACGAATACAAGCGAAAGCCTTTGGTTCGACGCGCCCGAGTTTGATGATGGTCCTGAGGAATTCCTTCTCGAATCCACCGGAGCCGATGATCATGGCCCCGACAGCAGAATAGTTGACCCTAATGATCGAGAAGACTCGTATTCCGTGGATACGGAAATTGAAGAAGACGGAACCCCCAAACGCGAGCCTGCAGAACTGCCCTCGGATCCTTTGCAGGTTGCTCGGAGGACACAGCTTCCATCGCTTCCGCCTGCAGATGAAGGGAGTTTATTCGCCGTACTGAAAAAGAACGTTGGGAAGGTACGTTTTCTTGGCCTTCGAAGAAGCCCGAATACACATTTTGTCTTAGGATTTGGCCAGTGTAGCCCTCCCCGTGACGTTCAATGAACCTCTCTCACTACTACAACGGGCTGCCGAAGAAATCGAATACCTCGATCTCTTGAGCCAAGCCGCCCAGAGTATAGATCCGGTCGACAGGATGTGTCATATCGCAGCTTTCGCCGTATCCAGCTATGCGCATACAAGGTTCAGGAGTGGTAGAAAGGGATTGTGAGTGAATACAAGATGTAATCGACTTGTACATCCGCTGACGATCTTCAGCAACCCGATGCTCGGTGAGACATTCGAGGACCCCAGGATGAAATTCATTGCCGAGAAGGTTTTCCACAATCCTGTCATCATGGCGTATCATGCCGAAGGAGAAGGCTGGGAGTTGTGGGCAACATCGGCTGGGCGAACAAAGTTCTGGGGTAACGGCCTCTATCGGCAGATAATATCGGTCCGAAAACTCACTCCTTACCTTTTACTCCAGGCAAGAGTCTCGAGATCATCCCCCTTGGCACGATACATGTGAAGATAGGTGGTGATCATTACCGGTGGTGGGTCTCCTTGATTCCGTACGTCGGTCGAGGAATTTACATCATTTTGCACTGGTTTTCAAGGAAGAAACCTTCGTCATTCATGCGGAACCTCATGATGGGCACCAAATACCTCGAACACGTTGGTGAGATGACCATTGAGAACGTCACCACCAACGATCGATGTGTTCTCGAATTCAAGGAGACTGGATACTGGGGTGCTGCAAACGCGGTTTCTGGCACTGTTCACTCCGCTTCTGGTAAATCCCTGGCAAACCTCGAAGGCAAATGGGATGAGAACATCGTCCGGACCCTCGATGAATCACGGTTCCAGCTGCTCTGGAAGATCTCCCCATTCCCGAAGAACTGCAAGGACTATTATGGCTTTACGTCCTTTGCAATAACACTAAACGAGATAACCCCGGATTTGCAGCGGAAGTTACCACCAACGGATTCGAGATACAGACCAGACGTGCGTGCGTTAGAAGGAGGGGACCTCAACACAGCGGAAGCTGAGAAGCAACGAGTCGAGGAGACACAAAGAGAACGCCGGAGGATCGGGAAGGATCAGCGGCCTCGGTGGTTTCATCAAGAAGGTGATGAATGGGTGTACAATGGTGGCTACTGGGAACAGCGGGAGCAAGGATGGAGGGACATTCGTCCACTTTGGTGATATACTTGTAGTTTTCTGATACTTCAGCTTAATCGTGTCTTTATGGCTTAAGACTCCGGCGACCCAGCGTCGAGAATGTATCCAACATGGTGTTAGCACGAAGCTTTATTCTTCTTAAGTCCGATCGCCGGGAAACTGTGAGCCCGTTGCTTCCGCCTCCCTTTTCCTAATGTCCTTGTGAGATGTCGCTGGGACATTCAGGACATCCGGATTTACGAAAAGAACAAGTCCTGTAAATCTGCGACCCACGAGCAATACTCAGGCTCCTACCTGGCCAACTGTATATAGATGAGCGGATAAGAGAGAAACTTCCATGGCTGGGGGGGGGGTTTGTGTCCCAAGTATATTCCAAGAAGCGGTTCCCGAGGCGAGAAAAACAAATCAACGCCCAAAGTCAGCGGAACGGATGGATTATTTGTAAGTACGTGTTTAAAATTGTGCTCCTTCCCAGCCGACCATGGGGGGAAGCTCTCCACCAAGACACTTACACGAGTGGTGCTGTGGGTTTGCCCTACGATTGATAGTCTGTTGGGAAGTAACCCAGGAAATACCGTCGCCAATCTTGTTCTCCACCTTCATATCGTTTACGATCGTTCTGGTACCCCGCCCGGAAAATGAGCAAGCTGCAAGGGCGAGTCGCGTGGAAGAAGGGAAGGGAAGGGGTCCGGCTGTTCGGACTTCTCCCGCTCATCTCAGTCACCCCCATCTTCAAGTTACTAATCCTCACGCCGACGGCGCACAGCACCCTCTTGTCACCGTGGTTGCTGTCAAGACCCCAATACGATTGCGGTCACCAGCAACGTTGCAGCGGCCAATACTGGCGTGGATCACAAACCCGAATGGTACCTCGTTAACGCCTCGTTGTTCGTGAAATGGCTGATCTAAAACCTCATCAAAACAGTCAAGGCGGTTTTATCTGCAGCCTCCTGGGCAGGGGGTTGGTAACTCGTTGGCCGATGCCCTTTACAGGGCGTAGAATCTCGGCTGAGCCGGTTCGGCCACAGGGGGTCGTGATGTGAGGCTTGGGCTTCCCCCATCCAGATATCCAGGGGCCGCCTTCCATTCACTACTGGCAAGCATGTCGTTGGCCGTCCTTCGCAGGTGCTCAATCATTCACCTCCGGTTCGGGGATCGTCGAAACCTCGTGTGGTGATAGGATCTTGTGATAGATTACTGGGATTTCGACGAGATACGCCAGAATTTCGTCTTATGGTGGACGCAGTCTGATTAAACGTATGTTAAAACAACGTTGTGCCACGGTTTGAAATCCGATTCAGTCTCTCGTACGCAATGTTTACTACAGGAATCAGCGGCGGCCCCACATCCGGCCAGGGTTCTCCGCTTGACGTTTGACCCTTCCTTTGTCGCGTGATCACTGATAATGGGACGTGACTTTCATCACGTCCCAGGCTTCACACGGACGTCATTACTGTAACCCTCACTCTCGTAAGCAGTGGATCAACGTTGTCAATCTCTGGCGCAGAGGCATGTAAACTCTGGGGTTGAATGGTTTGGCCATGGCTCAATCTGAGATTGGGCTGCTCCGCTATGCCTTGGATCCTTTGCGGCGGCTAACGGGGCTTCCGAGAGCTTGTTCGATGTCGTTTGCTTGCACACCGGGGTCGAAGACGGTGGCATTCGCAGTACGAGGTCTCGACTTTCCAGCCCCCATCGGTACCGGTGCAAGCAGTAGGAGCATTCGCCTGACCGGAGCCATCTAGATGCAATGCGGTTTTAACGCGGATGAAATCGATAAGGGGGATCATCGGCGCAGAGCGTGGAATCTACAAAGGAATGGATCCGGAGATAGTGGCAGCCTCAGTGGATTGCCGGTAAGAAACGTCGACTCGGATGACTAGAAAAGTTGCCTGATCGACGACGCCAAAGGAATTCGGAATTGAGGAATTCGGAATTCAACTCTAAAGGAATTCGGAATTGGAGGATCGCGAATCAGCTAGTTCGTAACGTGACGAAATCTTTGATCATGCAAGTCTCGCGGTCAATGGCCGCGGTACGTTAGATTAAAGACTTGCAGGAAACGAATCCCTGGAAAACAGATGGTACAAGGATTGCGTTTTCGTTTGAACAAGGTGCGACCATTCACCCGAGCATTGCGCAATCGTCTCGTGTAGTGAGCAATGATTACGGGATGTGATCGATATGGCACCCCCACCTCGTTCTCAAAACAGCGGAAAAATAAACGGTGGCCCCAGTGCTTGCTGGGATCAATGAAATACTTTATCTGCTCTGTACATCGGGTCTCACCCTCACCTTTTCTCTCTCCTCTCCACTGTCGGTCATGCGAGCCCACAGCGACGACGAACACTTCCAGTCTATGAGCAACACACGACCTCGATCGCAATCTGTTGGGGGAGGCGAACGTAACAGACAACACATTCTCAACGCTATGATCCCTCCCGAGATGGCGCCTGCAATAGTTAGTGCTGAATTACGGCAAACGTGGCGCCGAGCTGACCAATTCACAGGAACACATTTCTGCACCTCCATCATTCCTATTCACGCCCAACTTCGCTGGTCTTTATCCGGACCCGCTGGACGATGTTCTGAGGTCGCTCACCACCACATACGACACTCAATCCCTTCCACAACACTATCACTACACGCAACACCCGACCGACGAATCTGACCTACCCTTCATGTCACCCCACCACCAACAATTGGACTCGACTACCCTGGCTTGGCTGCAGCTCCTACAGGGTCAGGTCCCTGCGCAGCACGGCCTCGGCGTTGGTGGCTCAAACGAAGTGCAAACAGGCGTTCAGGGCCAACCTGAACGGCCGCCCACACAGCACACACATCTCCCCGACGAGCCTGCCGACCCAGATGAGGAAAACGACTCCGAGACGGAGCGTACAGCGACAGCCGAAGACAAACGACGACGAAACACGGCCGCTTCCGGTAATTTACCCGTTGCTACTCTGAGGCAATAGCTGATCCAGCCTCGCAGCCCGATTCCGGAACAAAAAGAAGCAGTGGCTGTTGAATATGGAACGGACCGTCACAAGTCTATCGCGTCAAGTCGACGAGCTGGAACGAGAGGCAGCCGACTTGCGACGAGAGAATGGATGGCTGAAGGAGATCGTAATGCTGAGGACGCGGAAGTTAGCCGGAGGCGGCCCGGTCATTAACTTGTCTGGGTCCCTCGGAGATAAGAACGGCGGTGGTCAGTCGGATGCTGGCAAAGGGAAACAACGACAGCGGTGATTTCCACCCACCAGGGCTCAGTAGTATATACCAACTCATCGTCATGGCCGTCATCGCATGTTTTGTTCATCCACCCTTTGTCCTCCGTGACATTTCTCTAGCGCGTCTGGGGCGCGTCGGCAAACTCCGATACGGCTTGTACCTCTATCCATACCTTCCCATCTCGTTTGACCGCTCCCTTGTGCTCGAAGGAGTCTTGAATGCGGCTGGAAATCTTTCCGTGGCGATAGAGTTGGTGACCGCTGCCTCTGCATCGCGGAAGTTACTACAATGCGCGCCTCGTGCCGTCAATGAAATTCACGTACAGTCCTTTCCTATTTTGCAATGTGTTAGCGCTCCTGTTGCCCAAACTGTGTTTGGGGTCAAAAAGTGTGGCGGTCACACTTGGCCTTACACCACCGTCATGCCACCAAATCGCGCTCCCTCTGAACAGGGTTTTAACACCAATCTTCTCGAACCAGAATCGCTAGTCGCCCCAGGCGGGGTCCAAGCCGTCCTGCGTTCGGTCGAAAGGGTCTGCTACCACGGTGATTCCTCAATCGCGGAGATGGTTGTGGGACTCAGTAGCCGTCCCCACATCCTGGAGTACATCCTCTCAAGTACGTTGTGTATACCTATGGTCCCCATGGGTTTGATAAAACAAGCCCGCACCTGTAGCCTTGAACGACCAGGCCCACGAAAGATTATCCAAGTGGGCGATTGCCCAGTTCCCTACGCTTGGCACACTCGATGTGATGGAAACTCTAGGCATCAAACTCCTTCAACAGCTATCCTCATCTTTAATGTCCGCCGAAGGGGTGTCAACAACGGAACACCGCAAGGAGCTCAGGGAATTTCGGAGGAAAGTAGGCTTATCTTTGGATGTTTTGAAGGAGCTCGGCGGATGCGTAGATCAGGCCTCAGCCGGTGCAAATATGTCCCCAATCAGTCGCAAAAGGCCAAAGGCGTCAATGAGACGCACCCAACTCGACCCACATCCTTTCGATTGTATGGGAATTACGGTACCAGTGACAGACGATGAGGTCCGTGCAGTGCGGGGTGAAATCCTCCCTCAGCTACAGAGAATATTGGGAGTGGGTGTATCTCTATCTCTCCAGCTTACCTAGGAGCACTTACCCGGTTTCAGCACTACCTACTCGTCTTGAGGCGACCTCGGGTATCGGATGTATTCAAGC